>JAEEGF011281766.1_pt1 | contig 13904 bp, 10 predicted proteins | sample 9134171 | NCBI WGS metagenome assembly JAEEGF01 (sample SAMN16246542, study PRJNA631951) | gut metagenome | biome: gut microbiome; feature: rumen; material: AP-attached | host: Bos | place: Iran: Karaj | collected 2018-10
GCAAGCACTACTATGCACTGTCCACATGTCCCAAGCACGGCTTTATGAAGTCCAAGATAAGGGTCAAAAAAGCTGAGGGTGGCGGTTGCTATGCTGTTAAGACCAGCAAATTTGTAGATGCCGACGGAGTGCAGGATATAAGACAGAAGCAGCTTAGAGCCAAGGCTCACTCAAGACGTGTCAAGAATAATGCTGAGAAGAAAAAAAGCGGCAAAGATCAGTAAATATTGATATAGAAGTTCGCTGCCTAAAAACACTTTTAAAAAAAGAAAGCCTGCCATTGCATCCGCATTTGTGTGGTTGCAATGGCAGGCTTTAATTTTATAACTACTATTTTTTTCGTGGCTTTTTATAAGTAAGCTTGTGCTGTTTTAAAAGTTTTTGTCTTCTTTTATATCTTTTCCTCTCCTTGGGATCGTTGCCTGCATAATGAAGGGACTGTATGAAAGCGTGCAGGTTGAGGACGAAGATTATACTTCCGGCTACAACAGATACGATTATGATTATGAGCTTCACGTCAACATAGATCGACTGATTAGGCGTTATCTTACTATCTGTTTTAGTATTTGAGAAAGAGAACGAAGTCTGGGAGCTGCCGGTAATGATCCTTGCAGTTCCTACGCTTACGCCGTTGTACAGGTAGTTCACGACTGCGATGGTTCCCGAAGGCTGACCTGTAACATCAGTCGATACTTCCGAAGTGCAGTCATCTATAGATGCTGTGATTGGAAGTATTATAGAGTCATCATCGTTCCACTGTATAACATTGCCTGAGTATCCGAAGATGTCATTATCTGAGGCAAAAAAACTCGTGTCTTCAGGAATGTAGTAATTATCAGTCTCTGCAACGTTTACTATTTGGAAATTATTGAAGCCGTAATCAAAGAGTGTTGCTGTATCTGTAAACTGATAAGGGGACTCTTCTTTTAAGACAACGCATACAAGTTTCATTCCATTGCGTGATGCGCAGGTTACAAGTGTCTCTCTGGCTTCATCGGTGAAACCAGTCTTGCCGCCAAGTATGCCGTCATAGGATATCTCACCATTTATAAGTTTGTGCTTATTGGTTATATAAAAGTCATCAGGCTGAGTATCAGTCGGAGTGAAGTGGTATCTTGCAGTATTGCCTATACTTGAAAGAAGCTCGTTTGAAAAAAAGGCACCGGCTATAAGTGCCAGGTCATGAGCGCTTGTATAATGGTCTTCATTAAAAAGACCGTTGGCATTAACAAAATGAGAATGAGTACACCCAAGTTCTTCAGCTCTTTTGTTCATAAGATCGGCAAAATCATCCAAAGATCCTGCAACATGCTCTGCTACTGCATTGGCACATTCATTTGCAGAACCGACCATGATTCCGTACAGACACTGCTCAAGTGTCATCGATTCTCCCGCATCTATTCCTATATTGGAACCATCTCTTGGAACAGAATGAACAGCATCATAAGAGAAGGTTACCATATCATTCATGTCTGCATTCTCTGCAGCAATAAGACAAGTGAGCATTTTGGTCGTACTTGCAGGATACAGCTCTTCGTCTATGTTTTTGGCATAGAGGATAGTACCTGTGTTGACTTCCATAAGTATGGCAGCCTGAGCTCCTATTGCCGGACCTTCCGGCCAGTTGTCAGTATTATTGGACTGGATCTCGAGCTTTTTGCGCTCTTCCATGGCAGCAGTATAATCGGGCGCCGCTGCTGCTTCTATATAGCATCCGGGCACAGACATAGAGAAAAACAGCAAAGCCGCTGCCACAAATAAGATGCTTTTTAGAGATGAAAAGAAAATATTTTTTTTATTATATCTATAAATATATTTATAAAAATCAGAAAACATTGCTCATCTGACCTTTCGCATTCGTAATATATTCTGTTCGTTTTGGTACATCCTTCATTATGGCTTAGAAAAAGCGCATATTGAGGATCCGTACAAATGTTTACGAACAGGTAATAATTTGTTTATCAAATAAGTTTGACATATACTAGTAAAATTATACATAATAGTTGGTGAGTTTGAAAGTACACAAACATAATAAAAAGTAAGGAAATGTAATAAATATGCGACTTAGAAACATACCCGGAGCGCGTGAAAAAATAGCTGAAAATGAATGGTCCATCAAGGAACCTGAACAATATAAGGGAAAATGGAACGAAGTTTTTGGCAACGATAATCCTATAAGGATCGAAGTTGGAATGGGTAAGGGCCGTTTTATCATGACACTTGCTCAGATGAATCCTGATGTTAACTATATCGGAATCGAGAAATATTCAAGCGTAATGCTTAGAGGCCTTCAGAAGCAGGAAGAGCTCCAGCTTCCCAATATCCGTTTTATCAGAATGGAAGCCGAGGTTCTGACAGAGGTTTTTGGTAAGGGCGAGATTGACAGGATATATCTTAACTTCTCAGATCCATGGCCCAAGGACAGACATGCCAAGAGGCGTCTTCCTTCAAGAGAATTCCTTCACAGATATGATGAGATTTTGAAAAAAGACGGAGTTGTAGAATTCAAGACTGACAACACAGATCTTTTTGCATTTGCACTTGAAGAAGTAGAGCCTGCAGGATGGCATCTTGATCAGGTAACACATGATCTTCATAATGATCCTGTTATGAACGAAGGAAACGTCATGACAGAATATGAAGAGAAGTTTTCATCGATGGGTAATCCTATCTGCAAATATGTTGTAAGCAGGTAAGGAAATAATTAAAAAGTGTTTATTCTGTTTTTTATATGACATGTCGCTGGTGTACTGTCTTATTTGCATTTGATCATATATGAGCAAGTCAGCACCGGGAGTTATATATAAGGCCGATATCAGGTATAGGGGTGTCTGATGTTGGTTTGGGTAGAAGCTATATTGGGAGAGGAACAAGAGGACGATTATGGCAGAGAAGATTCTCAACATTAATGATTTTAAAAAAGATGAAGCCGGTATTGATAATAAGGCAGGTGTGCCATCAAAGACCGCACCACTAAGAACACCCTATGTTAGACCTGATGAAATGAATCCCGACGATATTCAGATTGAGGATCCTATGAATTTCCTGACATCTGAAGAGAAACAGGAATATATAAAGGCTCATCAGGAGACCATCCTTAGAAATAGAGCTGTCAATGAAGTAAGGCGTGAAGTTAATAACCAAAGGAATGCCCAGTATCAAAGGAAACAGGCTATTAATCAGGGGTCTTACAGTCAGGATCAAAGATTTTCTTATCCAAACGGTTATCAAAATGATGGCCAGTCAGGATATAACGGAACCGGATATTCTGGCAGACCTTCTGATAATTATGATGAAAGTTATGATGATAACTATCAGGATGAATATTATGAAGATTATCAGGGTAGTTATGAAGATGGCTATGATAACGGCGGATACTACGAAGGTGATCAAGGTTACAACGATGGATATCAAGTCGGTCAGCAAGGCTATGACCAGGGATATGAAGATCAGATGTATCAGGACCGCGCTGATTATGAAGAATACGAAGAGGATATGGAAGGCGGCCAGGACAAGATGGCTGTTATCACCAAGATCCTTGCAGGTTTTACCGCTATTCTTATAATCGTGATCGCTATCATGTTCATATTTAATAAAGTCAATGACCCTGCAAATGAGAAGGAAGCCGGAGATGAATTTGCATATACAGGTGATAATACAGTAGCAGAGGAGTCTCAGGGTCAGTCTGAAACTAATACACAGGAGACTGTATCCGGAACAACTGTATATACTACCAATGGTCTTAACCTTAGAACATCTCCAGAGAAGACTGATACCAACAAGGCTATGTCAGTACAGGCGGGAACAGAGCTTACGCTTGTAGGTGAAGAGAATGGCTGGGCCAAGGTCTATTATCAGGGCCAGTACTACTTCTGTTCCAAGGATTATCTGTCAGAGACTAAGTAACTAAAGATTTGTGCTTGGATATCAGTATGTACAAGTGAGAAGTTTTTTAATAACGTCAGAAAAAAATTACACAGTAAGATACACAAAGAAAAAAGGACAGAATAGTCAAAACTACAATAATAAATTAATCTTAACGTAAAACCGTTTTCTGGTGTATTTTGGAATATGCCCATATGCGCGGCTTTTGGAGCGCTATTTGGTCAGGATTAATCAGAATAACATTTCAGCACTTTTATACATTGTCACTGATTGTGGAATAGAATATTATTAATGAGGACAGAAACGGAGGCAGCAGTTACTGCCTCTATTTCTATGCCAGAAGGCTTTAAATACAAGCATTTGTGACATTTCAAGCATGATTTCGCAGGCAAAGAAGAGTGATCGTATGAAGATAGGAATATTTGATTCGGGTTTTGGAGGCCTTTCGGTATTACACGAGGCATACCATAGACTTGGCGCAACTGAATATCTTTTTTATGCAGATCTTGATCATGTTCCTTATGGTCTTAAGACTTCGGACCAGATCAAAGATTATACAAGGCACATCACAAGATTCCTTATAGATAAGGGAGCAGATGCTATTGTCATAGCTTGTAATACTGCAACTGCAGTAGCTGTAGAGGATCTTAGAAGAGAGTTTTCTCTTCCTATTCTTGGTATGGAACCTGCTGTAAAGCCTGCAGTGGAGGAGACTTCTTCCAAAAAGCGTATTCTTGTTATCGCTACTCCTGTGACTATCAGGGAGAAGAAGCTTTCACATCTTCTTGAGAGAGTTGATGAAGATCACAGAGTAGATCTTCTGGCTATGCCGCACCTTGTGACATTTGCAGAAAATGAGCAGTTTGAAGGTCCTGAAGTAGACGAGTATATCCACGAACAGTTTGCTTCTTTTGACTTGTCCAAATATCAGGCTCTTGTACTTGGGTGCACACATTTCAATTATTTCAAGCCTTCTTACAAGAAGGTTTTTGGTGACGATATCCATCTTATAGATGGTAATGTCGGTACTATAAGACATCTGGCTGATGTATGCGGCCTTGAATATAATGCCAGAGAGGCAGCCAGAGTTTCATTTTCAGATACGGATAGTATGCTTCATGATATAGAAACACAATATTTTGTGTCCGGTAATCCGATAACTGAAAAAAATCTACTAAATCATGTACTTCGCATGCATAATAGGCTGGAAGCGGTAAGAGACCTGTAAGGCAGATGCTTTTTATACATCGATTGTCTTAATTTTGTGCAATATTACACGGAATAAAGTTTCTCTAACCACTTGAAAATGCCCACATTTTGTATTAACATTTATGTGTAAACACAATATATAGTAATTAAGTATCAATTCACGATAGTTTTACTTATATTTTCCAAAATTTTTCAAGTACAATTTATTTTTCCAAATAAATAAAATCTTAGATCTATGGTCTAAGTGATTATATCAGCATGAAGTGATCAGGCGGGTGTTTTGGAACCGTGATAGGGACTGGTTTGTCTTTTTTGCTGTGCATTAATAAAAAGGACTAGGAGGGGCTCCATGAAAATCATTAAAAGAAGTGGCGAAGAGGTTATATTTGATGGTGGCAAGATAATTGCGGCTATTAAGAAGGCTAATCTCACTGTCACTGAGGATAAGCGTCTTTCTGATGAAGATATCATCCGCATTGAGAAAGAGGTTGAAGCTAAGTGCAATAATCTGACACGTGCAGCTAACGTTGAAGAGATCCAGGATCTTGTAGAGAACGCACTTATGGATGCCGGCAACAATGATGTTGCACGTAAATACATAACATATCGTTATCAGCATGCTCTTATGCGTAAGTCCAATACAACTGATGATAAGATCATGTCACTTATCGAGTGCAATAACGAAGAGGTTAAGCAGGAGAATTCCAACAAGAATCCTACTGTTAACAGTGTTCAGCGTGACTATATGGCAGGCGAAGTAAGCCGCGATATCACAAGGCGTTTCCTTCTTCCTCCTGAAGTAGTCAAGGCTCATGAAGAGGGTATCATCCATTTCCATGATTCAGATTATTTTGCACAGCACATGCACAACTGCTGTCTGGTCAATCTTGAAGACATGTTGCAGAATGGTACCGTTATCTCTGAAACTCTTATCGAGCCTCCAAAGAGCTTCTCAACTGCATGTAATATCGCAACTCAGGCTATAGCCCAGATCGCAAGCTCCCAGTACGGCGGACAGTCGATCACACTTTCACATCTCGTGCCCTTCGTAGATGTAAGCCGTCAGAAATTCCGCAAGCAGGTTCGTATGGAACTTGAGCAGGCCGGTATCGATGCTACAGACGAGAAAATTGACGAGATCGCTGAGATGCGTGTTCGTAAGGAGATCAAGGACGGTGTTCAGGAGATCCAGTATCAGGTTATCACTCTGATGACAACCAATGGTCAGGCTCCATTCATCACAGTATTCATGTATCTTGATGAGGTTCCGGAAGGACAGCTTCGTGACGACCTTGCAGCAGTTATCGAAGAGATGCTCAAGCAGCGTATACAGGGAGTTAAGAACGAGAAGGGTGTTTATATCACTCCGGCTTTCCCTAAGCTTATATATGTTCTTGACGAAGATAATGTAACTCCTGATTCCAAATACTGGCACATCACACAGCTTGCAGCCAAGTGCACAGCTAAGCGTATGGTACCTGATTATATATCCGCCAAGAAGATGCGTGAGTACAAAAACGGTGATGTATATCCTTGCATGGGCTGCAGATCTTTCCTTACACCTGATACAGAGGGTCTTGGAGTAAATGGTGCCCACAAGTACTACGGACGTTTCAACCAGGGCGTTGTTACTTTAAATCTTGTTGATGTAGCCTGCTCTTCAGGCCAGGATGAGGATAAGTTCTGGAAGCTGATGGAAGAAAGAACTCAGCTGTGCTATGAAGCTCTTATGTGCAGACATAAAAGGCTCCTTGGAACTCCAAGTGATGTAGCTCCTATCCTCTGGCAGTTCGGCGCACTTGCAAGACTTAAAAAAGGTGAGACAATAGACAAGCTTCTTTTTGGTAACTACTCAACAATAAGCCTTGGCTATGCCGGTCTATATGAATGTACCAAGTTCATGAAGGGTGTATCTCATACAGATGCAGATGGCAAGGAGTTCGCACTTAAGGTTATGCAGTTCCTCAATGATAAGTGCGCTAAGTGGAAAGAAGAGACCAATATCGCATTCTCACTTTATGGAACACCACTTGAATCAACAACTTATAAGTTTGCAAAGTGCCTCCAGAAGAGATTTGGAATGATCCCCGGAGTTACAGACAAGAACTATATTACCAACAGTTATCACGTACATGTATCTGAGAAGATAGACGCCTTCTCTAAGCTCAAGTTCGAGTCAGAGTTCCAGGCATTATCACCCGGTGGAGCTATCAGCTATGTAGAAGTTCCTAATATGATGGATAACATCGATGCGGTTCTTTCTATCATGCAGTATATATATGAGAACATCATGTATGCAGAACTTAATACCAAGTCAGACTACTGTCAGTGCTGCGGTTATACCGGAGAAATCCAGATCGTCAATGACGAGGATGGTAAGCTTGTATGGGAGTGCCCTAACTGCGGCAACCGTAATCAGGACAAGATGAATGTTGCAAGACGTACCTGCGGCTACATCGGAACTCAGTACTGGAATCAGGGACGTACTCAGGAGATCAAGGAAAGAGTTCTGCATGTATCCAATGAAACATTAGTACCTGAAACAAAAGAGGCAGAAGAAACAGTTAACGTATAATAAAACAATTTGCAAAGATCTAAAAACTCTTTTTAAAAACGAATACCCAAAACTGTGAATAAGTTATGATGTTCACAGGTTAAAGGATTATTATCTCGTAGCGAGTTGCGGTATACTCGGTATGGAAATAGTGGTATGGGGAGCATGAGGCCGGATTTATGATCCGGCCTCATGTGCGTTAACAATAAAACTACGCGCAGCGTGAAGTTAAGTTTGAAAGTGTTCCACTTTCAAAACTAAATTGGTGCCTTTAGCTTCGCTGATTTGAAACATTAGTCACTCGCTTTGCTAGCGACATGAGGTTAAATATGAACTACGGACAGATTATAAAAAATGATGTTGCCAATGGTATTGGATGCAGGACATCACTCTTTGTATCAGGATGCACTCATCACTGCAAAGGGTGCTTCAATGAGATGACCTGGGATTTTGAATACGGGCTTAAATTCACTAAGGATGTAGAAGATGACATCATAGAGTCCTTGAAGCCTGCATATATATCCGGTATCACGATCCTTGGCGGTGAACCTATGGAGATCAGGAATCAGGAGGTTCTAAGGCCTTTCATAGAAAGGATCAAGAAGGAAGTTCCAAAAGCAACTGTGTGGATCTATTCAGGTTATGTCTGGGAAGAGCTTACGGATCCAGACAATAAGAGGTGTCACGGCGCTGATACGGATGCAATCTTGTCAATGACAGATATTCTGGTTGATGGAGAATTCGTACTTGCCCAAAAGGATATGATGCTAAGGTTCAGGGGCTCAAGTAATCAAAGGATCATAGATGTACCCGCCACCCTCAAGGAAGGACAGATAGTAATGTCGGAGTATAATAAGTAGGCTGCTGCGCTGAGAAAGTTTAGAGGATATTGCTACTGTTAGGGCAGAATATATAAAAGCATAGCTATAAGATTGTAAATATGTATGGTGCAATTAAATGGGCATATATGATATGATAGTAACTGCTTACAGAATTGAACGAGAATACGCGTAAGATTGCGTGATGTAAGCAGTTACTTTTGTGTATTGGCTAATCGAAATAAAATACATATATGCTTTCTAAATAGAGCGCAGGGTGGCCAGACTTCCCAAAGCAAATGGGAAGTCATCAACTAACAACTAACAACAAGCGGGAGAGACTGATTATGGATAGAACCGAGACGATCAGCATGTTAAATGAATACGTGGATATGCTCATGGACAAGTCAGATGCAGAGCATCCTATGTGGAATATTGAGAAGATATTAAGCGGTAAGCCCAATAAATGGAACTATATAGATGGCTGCATGATCACAAGTCTTCTTAATCTATATGACATTAGTGGTGATAAGAAGTATCTGGATTTTGCAGATCGTTTCCTTGGATGGTTTGTAGAGGAAGACGGATCTATCAAGACTTATGACGTAGCAGAATACAATCTTGATAATATCAATAGTGCCACATGTCTTTTTAAATTATATGATCTTACAGGTAAAGAGAAGTATAGAAAGGCTATGGATACTGTAAGAGCGCAGCTTGAGACTATGCCAAGGACCAAAGAAGGGAACTTCTGGCACAAGAAGATATATCCATATCAGGTATGGCTTGACGGATTATATATGGCTCAGCCTTTTTATATAGAGTATGAGAGAAGATACGGATCTATTGAAGGCTGCGAGGATAGCTTCAAGCAGTTTCATAATGTAGAAAAATATATGAAGGATCCCAAAACAGGTCTTTATTATCACGGATACGATGAAAGCAGGCAGATGTACTGGGCAGACAAGGATACAGGTTGCAGTCCAAATTTCTGGCTTCGTGCGCTTGGATGGTTTGCAGCATCACTTGTTGATGTATGTGAGGCAGCGGGTGACGTACTACAAGAAGAGCAGGAATATCTACATGGGCTATTAAAGGATCTTGTAGAGGCTCTTACAAAATATCAGGATGAGAGCGGACTGTTTTATGATATAGTGAATCTTCCGGACGATGAGAGGAACTATCTTGAGACTTCAGGAACAGCGCTTATATCATATGCGATACTTAAGGGTACAAGGCTTGGGTATATAGATGCCAGGTACAGAGAGTATGGTGTAAAAGCTTTTGATGGAATTGCTGCAAAGTACCTTGGAAGAAATGAAGATGGAACTCCAAAGCTTGGAGGTATCTGCCTTGTATCAGGACTGGGAGGAGCAACCCATAGAGATGGATCTTTGGAGTATTACTTCTCAGAGCCTGTAGTTGAGAATGAAGCAAAGGGTGTAGGTCCTTTTATCTACGCTTATACGGAGCTTATAAGAGAGTAAGACTATATATTTGCGCATAACAAAAGAGACGATTTACATCGTCTCTTTTGTTAATACTTAATATTCTCGAAAACGGTGATCACATTCTCCGGTTCCTTATCATTCGATCCAGCAGTCACACCACCTTTTCTTGAGTTTGAACCTGATTCCCAATCCGAATGAAGCGAAAGCCATTCTTCTATGAATCGAGAATACGATCTGACATTTTGTGTGCAGGTCCAAGTGAAGCGTAAGCCACTTTTTCTCTGCTTATGTCGTTTCCGTTTGTATTAAGTAACTTTAATATACCATGCAGATTTATAATTTTCAATCACTTTTTCAAAAAAAGTTATATTGTCTGTAAATTCAGACTTATCATGACAATATACTGTAAGTTCAAGAACTTTTAACTTTTATTTTCAATAATTAGTGGTGATCATATAGACACTGCACTATATATAGTATTTAAAATTGTCGGAAAATAGCAAAAACTGTCAGAAATAAAACCTGTATCTTCTTAATAAATATAAATATTAGGTTAGAAATCTCATGATGCTGATATGGGATAGATTTTTATTCTGAGCTGTAAGAAGATCAAAGAACCCCCACCGTATGGCAAGTACGGTGGGGTTCAGGTAGGAGATTTACAGACTATGTTTGTTGGCGATACGGATTGGCAAGATCCGTGCCCATAGGGGCTGTCGGCTAAGCTCTGAATGGTTAGCCATCGCTAACGATATTTATATTAGCATATGCTAACACGATATGCAAGCACTTTTTAAATTTTTTTTCAAACATGCAAGATGACCCCTTTGGACAGAGGTATGGGACCACTTTTGTCAAAATCTGGATCACAAAATAGTCCTTTACTTCTATCCAAAGGGGTCATCTTGGAGAGGCGTCAGCCTTTTGCGTAGATTAGTGTGCCTTTGTGGCACTTGGGACATGTATCACCTTTGAGACATTTTAATCCGCTTTTGGAAGGTTCGAAATAGCAGCTGTTACATACAAGATCTTCCTGATCATAATAAGTGCTCTTTTTGTTAGCAGTACCTGTGATACCTCCAACGATGTTTTCAAGTTCCTTATCAGATATAGTATTCATGAGACAGTGCCTCCTTTTTGATTGACATTATATCACATATTTATATATTTAAAATCACAACATCAATATCACGGTCATGCGTAGAATTAAAGAGATTATGATTAAAGATATTATGATTGTCGCATAAACACATGAGTTGGTAGAATATAAAGAGATTCTAACTTGGAGGGAGAAGGTATGAAGGCAGGATTTAGAAGATCATTGTCAACAGGGGTATCTATAGCGCTTCTGTCTTGTTTATTGACAGGATGTGATAAGTCGCATGAACAGGGCACTTTAACAGATAGTGCTGACAACAAAGCTTTAGAACAAAATACGAATATGACGGCGGAGGATGTTACAAGTATGGAGATTTCTAAGACAGTTACACTGTCGCTTCAAAATTCTCAGAAATTTAATGATACCAACAAGGATGGCTATGGTGAATTCCAGGGATGGGGTACATCACTATGCTGGTGGGCCAACAGGGTAGGATATAGTGAAGAGTTAACCTTGCTTACAGCCGAGGCTTTTTTTGACAAGGAAAAAGGACTTGGTATGAATATCGGAAGATATAATGTGGGCGGAGGGGACGATGTGGTAAGGGGCGCTGTATCCAAAGAGGATAAGGAGGCTGATCCCTTCCTTCATCAGCAGCACATACAAAGGTCTGATTCTGCTGTTCCAGGTTACTGCACAGATGTTACTAAGATAGATCTTGATAGTAACTCTGAGGCATATTATAAGGACAATTTCGACAGGGCGGATTTTGAATGCGGATATGCCTGGAATTATGACTGGGAGGCAGATGCTAACCAGATGAATGTATTAAAGGCGGCAGCAGATGCGGCAGGAGATGAGTTTATCGCAGAGGCTTTTTCCAATTCTCCGCCATATTTCATGACAGTCAGCGGATGTTCGTCAGGAGGAGTGGATCCGTCGGTGGACAATCTCAGAGAGGATTCCTACACAGCTTTTGCCGCGTACATGGCAGATGTCATAGAGCATTGGATGAAGGAAGGCGTAATTACCTTTCAGAGCGTCGATCCTATGAACGAGCCTGCTACAGATTATTGGAGCGCATACAGCCCCAAGCAGGAAGGGTGCCACTTCTCGCAGGGAGATTCTCAGTCCAGGATACTGACAGCGCTTAATGATGAGCTTAAGGCTAAAGGGATAGATATAATCATATGCGCAAGCGATGAGACAAGCATTGACGCAGCAGTTAATTCATATAATGCGCTTTCAGATGATGCCAAATCTGTTGTGACCAGGATAGATACACATTCTTATCAGGGGACTCAGTACAGCCTGTTAAAAGAAACTGCGCTGGAAGCAGGAGTTAATCTGTGGATGAGCGAAGTAGACGGAACATATACAATTGGTAATGAAGATACTGGAATGCAGGCGGCTCTTGGCTTCTCCGGTCAGATAATCAAAGATATAAATGGCCTTATGCCTACTGCCTGGATCATGTGGGATGCAGTTGATATCCATGTGGATACTGACAATATATATGACAACTGCACGAGAAAAGAGGCAGAGGATATCGTATCAAAAGGTGTCCCTTTCTGGGGGATAGCTATAGCTGATCATGATAGTAAGGAGCTTTTGCTTAGCAAAAAATACTATGCCTTTGGCCAGTTCACAAGGTATATAAGGCCCGGATACTGCATATTAGGAACTGATGATAAGGCCAATCAGGTAACAGCAGCATATAATCCGGAGGATGGAAGCATCGTTATAGGTGCTATGAATACAAGAGATGAGGATGTCAAATGGGAGATAGATCTATCTGAACTGAATATTAAAGATGATAATAGTATACAGATCATCAGAACAAGCGGCGATATGGAAAGTGGTGAGAACTGGGCTGATGTAACAGACAGTTCATATGCTCAGCTAAATGATGACAGAACTAAACTTACTATAGTTTTGAAAAACAGCAGTGTTACAACCTTTGTGATTGGATGATAAAATGACGTTCAATATTGTACGAAAAGATGTTGCGAAGGCGCATGCGGTAACGTACAATAATATTAACGAAAATCCAATTACAGAGGGAGGTATCTTATGAGTGAGGAAATGACTTATGTAACAAGTAATAATCTTCAGGAAATGCAGGACTATTTAAAAGAACATGTAGACGACTACTCACTCAGAGATATGGCTGATCGCTTTGCCATGTCCCAGACCAATCTCCAGACCCATTTTATGGATGAGTACGGTATGTCTATCTATAGCTATCTAAGGACTTTATCTGATGATGGTAAATGATAATATGACGTAAGGGTCAAAAGTCATAATATGTATACTAAAACTATATTTAATTATTTGCTCTAATAACCTGGATGATCCTGTATTATATAATCTATGTGATAAGACCGGTTAAGCGAATATATTATTTAAATGTAACTTTGAAGTATAATGATATCAGCAGGAGCAGATTTGTATCTGCTCCTTTTCTTTAAAAACAGTATATGACGTAAGGGTCAAAAGGAACTTTTGACACCTGCCTCAGTATATATAAAAGATATAGGATTCATGCACGAAGGTATCAATAAGTAGGCATAGTAATGAGAATCAGTAAAGAAGTAGAGATAAAAATATATCATAACAATAAGTCCGTGAAAGTACTCCATGCCCCAAGAGGCAAGAAGCTTTTGGATCTTCTAAGAGACAATGATATTCGTATAAGTTGTCCTTGTTCGGGATCCGGAACCTGTGGTAAATGCAAAGTACAGTTTCTTAATGATGGAGTTCGTATTACTACAGCTGATCTAAAGCATATACCAAAAGAAGACTTAGAAAGAGGATATCGTCTTGCCTGCATGAGCATTCTCACAGAAGATGCCAGGATAGCTATCCAAGGTTATAACGAGGACAAT
>JAEEGF010003885.1_pt1 | contig 13900 bp, 9 predicted proteins | sample 9134171 | NCBI WGS metagenome assembly JAEEGF01 (sample SAMN16246542, study PRJNA631951) | gut metagenome | biome: gut microbiome; feature: rumen; material: AP-attached | host: Bos | place: Iran: Karaj | collected 2018-10
GGCCAGTTCGTCCAGGAACGGTTCGCCGCTGCGGCCGGGCAAGAAGTACTGCGCGCGCTTATAGCCGAAGCCGTCCATGGCACCGGCGCTCACAAGGGATTCCAGGCTCTTGCGGTTCACGCTGCCGGCCATGCGCTCCACGAAGTCGTACAAATCGGCAAAGGGACCTCCGGAGGAACGCTCGTCAAGGATAGCCTCAACCACGTTGCCGCCGAAGCCCTTGATTCCGCCAAGGCCGAAGCGGATCTCGCCTTTCTTGTTCACGGTGAACCCGCTCTCCGACTCGTTCACGTCCGGACTCAGCACTTTGATGCCGGAACGCTTGCAGTCGTCCATGATCTCCATGATTTCCGTCATGTTGGAGAGTTGGTTGGAGAGGTTTGCCGCCTGGAATTCCGCCGGGTAGTGGGCCTTTAGCCATCCCGTCTGGTAACTCACCCAGGCATAGCAGGTGGCGTGGCTCTTGTTGAAGGCGTATTCCGCGAATGCGCGCCAGTCTTTCCAGATTTTGTCCAGCGTGGCTTCCGGCAGGCCATTCTCAACGCCGCCTTTCTTGAAGTCGTCATACAGGCCTTCCAGCACGGTGAGCTGCTTTTTGCCCATCGCCTTACGGAGTTTATCGGCCTTACCGCGTGAGAACCCGGCAAGCTTCCGGGACAGAAGCATCACCTGCTCCTGGTACACCGTGACGCCATAGGTCTCCTGGAGGTATTCCTCCATTTCCGGCAGGTCGTAGGCAATCTTTTCCTCGCCCCGTTTGCGCGCGACGAAGTTGGGGATATAATCCATCGGCCCGGGCCGATATAGGGCGTTCATAGCGATAAGATCTTCGAAGCGCTCCGGATGCAGCCTCTGCAGCCACTCCTTCATTCCCGGCGATTCAAACTGGAACACGCTCTTGGTATCGCCCCGGCTGTAGAGTTCGTAGGTTTTCTTGTCGTCGATGGGGATGGCCTCTATGTCGATGTCTTTGCCGAAGCGCTCTTTCACCAGGCGCAGGCACTCCTTTATTATAGATAAGGTACGGAGGCCCAGGAAGTCCATCTTCAGCATGCCCACGTCTTCGATATACGTGCCTTCGTACTGCGACACCCAAACGGTTTGCCCCGTTGCCTTATCCGTGCCGGTGGTGATGGGGATATAGTCCGTAAGGTTTCCACGGCCGATGATCATGGCGCATGCGTGGATACCCGTCTGACGGATGCAGCCTTCCAGCTCGCAGGCGTATTTGATGACGTCTTTCACCAGATCCGATCCGTTTTCCGCCTCGTTCTTGAACTCCGGAACGTACTTCAGGCAGTTGCGGAGGTTCACCTTGTAGGTTTTCTCCACCTTGTTGCCGTTCTCGTCCGTTTCCATCTGGGTGAAGGGACGCTCCGGAATCATCTTGGTGAGACGGTTGGACTCGTCAATGCTCAGGCCCGAAATGCGCGCGACATCCTTGATGGCCGATTTCGCCGCCATCGTGCCGAAGGTGATGACGTGCGAGATATGGTCTACGCCGTATTTCTCCTGAACGTACTGGATAACTCTGTATCGGCCTTCATCGTCGAAGTCCACGTCGATATCCGGCATGGAGATACGCTCCGGGTTGAGGAAACGCTCGAACAGAAGATCGTAGCGGATAGGGTCCAGATTGGTGATACCAAGGCAGTACGCTACGGCGCTTCCCGCAGCACTGCCACGGCCCGGGCCAACGGAGATGCCGTTGTTCTTGGCCCAGTTGATGAAGTCCTGCACGATGAGGAAGTAGTCCGGGAAGCCCATGCGGGAGATGGTCTTGAGTTCAAAGTCAAGACGCTCCTGCTGAACCTCGTCAAGGGTGTCTCCATAGCGTTTGCGCGCGCCGTCATACGTGAGTTTACACATATAGGCCACGCTGTGGCAGAATTCATCGCCGCGCGCCTTGCCCCTTTCGTCCATGCTACCGGCGTCGATGACGTCTTTGTACTCTTCCAGGTACTTGTCGATATCGGCCATGAAATCCTCCGGCAGCTCGAAGCGGGGAAGAACGTGACCGCGGTCGATCTCGTAGCGCTCCACCTTATCCGCCACTTCGAGGGTGTTGGCAAGGGCCTCCGGATGGTCCGGGAAGAGCTGCGCCATCTCGTTTTCGTCTTTCAGATACTCTTCCTGGGTGTATCTGAGGCGGTTGGGGTCGTTGATATCGGCATTCGTGGTGAGGCAGATGAGGCGGTCGTGCGCGGGGCCGTCTTCCTTGCGCACGAAATGCGAGTCGTTGGTGGCGATCACCTTCACGCCCATCTTGGCGGCGAGGCGGAAAATCTCCCCGCAGTAGAAAGTCTGGTTCTCGTACAGCTCGTTGCTGAGGCCCGGCACCCGGGTGGGATGCTTCATCACCTCCAGGTAATAATCGTCCCCGAACACCCTCTTGTGCCATTCAATGGCCTTTTCCGCCGCATCGAAGTCCCTTGCCATAATGGCGCGCGGAACCTCTCCCGCAATACAGGCCGATGAGCATATAAGCCCCTCGTGATACTTCTCGATAACCTCGTGACTCACCCTGGGCCGATAGTACATGCCGTTGATATGGGCCTCCGACACAATCTTAACCAGATTCTGGTAGCCCTTGTAGTTCTTTGCCAGGAGGATAAGGTGATAGTACCCCTTCTCCTTTATGCGGTGATCCCCTTTGGAAACGTATATCTCACAGCCGATGATGGGCTTGATGGACGGGTGCTTCTTGGCGAACTTGAAGAACTCCTTCACGCCGTACATATTGCCGTGATCCGTCATGGCGAGGGCGGGCATACCCAGCTCCTCCGCCCGGTTAAACAGGTTTTCAATCGACGCCTGGCCATCCAGGATAGAGTATTGCGTGTGGACGTGAAGATGTACGAAGTTCATATCACAAATATACGGAACAGTTTTGATTTTATCAAAGGCTTTTTTCGTCCCGGGACGAAAGTCGCGCTCCGGGATTATTAAGAAAAAAATTACATTATTAAAAAACGCATACTAAAAGACATAAAAAACATAAAAATCTGCATTCCGATGCTCCCGAGGGCTTGACAGATTGTCTCCAAGGGCTTATCTTGCGGCCATGAAAACTATTTATTACAGCCAGGCCCCAGAGAAGCTGTTCAAAGAAACGGGCCCGTTTTTTCACGTTTGCAGCAAGCCGGTGGATGGTCTTTTGTTCAAAGATGATGATGACCGGAGAGTCGCCCTTGTCAATCTCGCTTTGGCCGCAGAGGAATCATCGGCACGAGTTCTCGCATATGCCATAATGAGCAACCATTTCCATGTTATTCTCGAGACGGTTTCTCCTACGCGTTTCTATTCAGCATTTAGGGAAAGAATCAACCGGTATTTGTCCCGGCATGGCGGAATCCGTCTTCCCGATGAACCCACGGTTGTTCCAATTCTCTCTTTAAGCCAATTAATGGATGAGATTGCCTACGTAATCCGTAATCAGTATGTCGTGGATTCTTCCGTGAACCCGTTGTCACATATATGGTGCTCGGGCTATCTGTACTTTAATCCCGGGTTCGAATGGTTGGCCAGAGGGCTTGACTATTTGTCGGCTTCGTCTCTCTCCGGACGAAAGATAGCACAGCTCACATGCTCCAAAGCGGTAGATCTTCCGTTTGGGAATTTGAAAGTGGTGAATGGTTTTCCCGCCCCTTCATCATTTGTGGATTACAAATTGGTTGAAAGCCTGTTTTCCACAGCAAGGCAATTCTTGACAAGAGTGTTCAGGAACGTAGAGGCTTTGGTGGAAACCGCCATCAAAGTCGGAGAAGCGGTCGTTGTCCCGGATGAGGAAATGCTGCGGATTCTGTGGAAGTATTGTAGAGAAGAGTGGGGCGTAAAGGGTATGAAACAACTGTCGCCCGCCCAAAGGCTGGAGTTGGCTAAATACATGAAGTACACCTATCGTTCTTCAAATGGCCAGATTGCCCGTATTACACAGTTATCGCGCCAAGACGTTGACGATATGTTTCCATTGAGTGCAAATAAAAAATAAGGTGTTCGGTAGCAAAAAGAGCCCTAATTTGCGACCGAACACGGGTTTTCGCCAACTCGGTAGCATTTTTGACCGGTTTTTGCTACCGAACACCCACGAGGGCATAAAAAACAGGGGCGGCCGTGATGGTCGTCCCTGTTTTGGATGTGAATCGCGATGATCTTACTTCGAGAGTTTGAAGCCGATCTTGTAGCTGTCGAAGCCGTCGGCAAGCTTGGTGATGGTGCCGAGGGTGCCTTCGCTCTGGCCGATCTTGGTTGCAACCTTCTTGAGGAAGGCGGCGGTGCGTTGTGCAGGGAAGAGGATCTTTGCGCCGGATGCGGTGCTCTCCAGATTGCCGGTGAGGGTGAAGAACTGCATGTTCTTACCGAAGGTGAGGGTTACGGTTTCCTCGTTGTTGCCAACCTTGAAGGTGCCGGGCAGAGGAATTCCTGCTACGGTCCAGATGAAGGTTTCCGTGTCGCGGTCGAAAGTAACCGTCATGCTGCCGGGCTGGATGCCGATCTTTGCGAGATTGTCGTCCACCTTGCCTTCAATTGTGGTGGAAACTGCAGAACCTGCGAGGTTGTTCACCACCGAGCCGTTGGTTTGGGAGATTGAAACGGCAGAACCGGCATAGCTGTAGGTTCCGTTCAGGGAAATGGGAGCGGAATACACTACGGAGCCGCCTGTAAGGGAGGAAAGAAGATCCGTGATAGTGGAACCCAGGGAAAGGTTCTGGGCATTTGCCTGCACCGAAATAGCGGCTGCGAGGGCTACGATTGTAAGGATTCTTTTCATATCAGTTTGGACTATTATTAATTTCTAAAATGGTCTTTCAGCCCGTAAATATACATATTTTTTGTTACAAGTGCTAAAAAACTTTATTCTGCAGCATCGGGCCAGCCCTGAGCCTTTACCTCCATTTCCAGGCCGTCCGGTGTAACCAGAGACACGCCTGCCTCCGGAAGGGCAAGATGGCCGATGATGTCGAAAGTCTGGAAATCGCGGCGGAACTTCTCCATGGACAGAATGGGCACAACCAACAGCAACCGGCAGTCGTCCCCTCCGTTCATGGCCGCAGAGACGGGGTCTATATCCAGTTCCTTTCCAAGCTGGAAGCTGTTGCCCTCGAACGGGATCTTATCGGCATAAACCTTGGCGCCGAGGCCCGTGGAGCGGGAAATGCGCTTGAGGGCATCGGCAAGGCCCCGGGTTACAAAGAGCGCTCGGGAAGGATAGATCCCGGCGTCTTCCAGCTTTGCCACAACGGAAGAATCTAGCTCCGGACGCAGATAATCGCCGATTATCATTTTATAGGCCGACATATCCGGCTGCCCCTTTCCGGAGGCGAACTGCTCCGCCCCCTTCTCCAGCATCCTCAAGCCCAGATATGCCGCTCCGAGAGGCCCGGAAACGCAAATAAGGTCCTTGCTCTTCGGCTCAGGACGGCGGGACGAAGTGATCTGCGACCTTTCTCCAAAGGCCGATACGCTCACGTACAATCCGTTCCCGGACGGTTGCAGATCCAGCTTCACGGCGTCGTATCCATGTTCTTTTGCCGCCACGGCAGCGCCCATCCAGATATCCCTCACCTGGGGAAAATCCAGCTTTGCCGATACCCCCAGCACCAGGCTAAGCGTGCGCGGATGCGCCATCGCGGCGTACAGTTCACCCGTAGCCTCAACCACGCATTTATATCCCAGATGCTTCAGCGGAAAATACACCAGGTTGAAATCCAGCCCCTCCAGGAACATCCTTTGGGCCGATACTTCCGCTCCACCCTTGGGGCTGCGGAACTCCAGGCTATCCACCCGCTTGTATGCCGACAGGCCGTAGAGCTCGTCTATCGCGCCTACGACTCCGATGTCGCTAAAACTCTTTTGATCCATAAGATAATCCATTAAAAAGGCCACAGGCTTTTGTGCCCGTGGCCTTGTAACTGTAGTTTACTCCTTATCGGAGCTGGAATACCACAGGGAAGGTGTAGGATACCTTCACCGGGCGTCCCCTCTGCTTTCCGGGAGTCCACTTGGGTGAACTCTTGATAACACGGATAGCTTCTGCGTCAAGGGCAGGGTCCACGCCGCGGACAACTTTCACTTTGGTAACGCTTCCGTCGGGAGCGATGGTGAACTGGGTGATAACCTTACCGGATACGCCGTTTTCCTTAGCGATTTCGGGGTATACGATGTGCTGTGCCACCCATGCGTTGAACTCGTCCGTGGTACCTCCCATGAAGGACGGCGGATCTTCCACCAACTGGAAAGGAATTTCTTCCTCTTCCACTTCCTCTTCCACAACTTCCTCTTCCTTATATTCCGCGATTTCGTATGCGGTGTCGTCGTCTTCCAGGTTCAGGAACATATCGTCGTCGATCTGGATGTTGTCGTCAACGATATCGATCTGGTCCGACAGGACGGGGATAGCGGGAGCCTCGGGGGGCGGAGGAGGGGTTTCCTGCTGAATGGCAACCATTTCTTCTTCGATGTTCACCTGGGTGGTATCTTCGAGAACGGCTACCTGCTTGTCGCGGGAGGAGAATTCAAAGCCTCCGTACACGACGCCGAGGGCGACCACCAGGCCGATCTCGGTGAAAAGGAGCTTCTTGTTTTCAAGGCTCGCTTTCGGGCTTTTCTTTACTTCCATGATACAGTCGTTTTAAATTGTTTTCTTACTGCAAAGTTCGCCATTATTATTTACGCGCGCAACTTTTTTCATGAAAACAATCTCTCACAACGTAAAAATAACCCACTGAAAACCAATAGGTTACATAAAAATCAAAATCTAAAATCTCTCACAACCCTCCCTTTCATCTCTCTTACACGAAAAAACCTATTCGTTTCGCTGACTAAAACTCCACTACTGGTTTTTTCTTACGAGGTTGAGCCAGTCGTAGAAGAAGCTGTAGGAGTGGAAGGTCCAGCAGAAGAGGGGGAGGCTTATCCACCAGGGGGTGAGGAAGCCAAGGAGAAGGCCCCAAAGCAGAAGGATTATGGGGGTGCCGACGAGTTTGGCGCCGTAGCGGGCGGTGTTGCAGAAGGCTTTGTCCTTAATCTTTTTGCAGAGGCTCTCCGCCGTAGCCCATAGAGGGAGGCTTAGAATGGCGCTCAGCACAAACAAAGGGAGCAGGAGGAAGGCCAACAGCAGACGGGGCCAGCGGGGGCGATGGGGCTGGGAGGCCTGCCATGCGGCAAAGGCCGCGTCGTAGTTTTCATCGTCCGGGAAATAGAGGATGAGCTTCGACAGGCGGTCGTGCAGCTCCTGCTGGATTTTCGCGTACAAATCCCTGTCGCAGAGGCCTTCGTTGGCTTTCATGAGCGCGTTCACGTCGATGGGCTCTCCGTAACGAAGCCTGGACGTGCCCCTGTAATGGAACCAGTCGCTGTACTCGATCCCGGCCGGGACGATGTATGTCTGGCGCTTGGAGGCGGAATCGATGGCAATGCGCGCAATGCCCTTTCGAATAGGCAGAAGGGAATGTTTAGGCCGATGGGTGCCTTCCGCAAAGAGGCAGAAGGGCACGCCGTTGGCGAGCACGTCGTCTATCTCCAGAAGGATGTCCCGGTTTCGGGCCACCTCTTCCTTGGTGTCGCGGCTACGGGCGATGGGGACGATTCGGAGGAAACGGAGGATGGCCGCCACCTTGGGCTTACGGAAGATATCCGCCCGCGCGCCGAAAACGGTGCGGTCACGCCTGCTCCGCAGAACCACCAGCGCATCCATAAGCGTATTGGTGTGGTTAGGAGCGATGAGAACGGCGCCATCTTCGGGCAGCGAGCCCTCCACGCGGGCGCAGCGGTAGCTGTTACGCGTGCAGGCATCGACATAAGGCCTCAAAAAAGTGTAAAGGCCGTTTTTCCTCCAAATCTCAGGCATCTCCCTGTTTCTTGCTTCGGTTGAAGATTGTAGCCACAGTAAGACCTGAAATGATGTGCCAGATTCCCCACCATGCAGTGATAACCAGCATGCCGCCGTGAGGCGGGAAGCCAGCGAAGAGGCTGGTTCCCAGCATAAGCGCAAGGCCAAGGCCGCTGTTCTGAATGCCGGTTTCGATGGTGAGGGTGCGGCGGTCGCGGAACGGCACTTTGGCTATTGTTCCAACGCCGTAGCCGATGCTAAGCGCCAACAGGTTATGGATGAGCACAACCAGGAAGATGTACTTGATGCACTGCAGGAACGCCTTGATGTTGCCGGTGAATGCCAGCACCACCATGGCCAGGAAGAACACGATGGAAATCCACTGCAGGGGCTTCTTCAAGGCGTTTGCCACCTTGGGCAGATACTGCGAAGTGAGGATACCCAGCGTGAGGGGAATACCCAGCAGGATGAAGATTGTCTTGAACACATCCCAAAGCGGTATCACCAGCGTGGGAACCTCCGCTGCAACTGCAGCGGTGTGCAGGTACAGATTGCCCCAAAGCCAGAAGTTGAACGGGGTAAGGAGCACCGCCAGTGCCGTGGAAATGGCCGTGAGGCTCACAGAAAGCTCGATATTGGCCTTGCCCAGCGACGACATGAAATTGGAGATGTTTCCACCGGGGCAGGATGCCACCAGGATCATGCCCAGTCCCATCATCGGCGAAATCCAGCTGCCCATCACAAGGGCCAGGAGGAATGTCATCGCCGGCAGCAGCACCAGCTGGCAAAGCATTCCCAGAAGGGCCGATTTGGGCTTTTTGAACACTTCCACGAACATCTTTGGCTTGATTCCAAGCGCCACTCCAAACATCACGAAGGCCAGCACGATGTTGATCGTGTTCATGCCTCCGGCATTCATCGTTACATCAATCTGATCGATTGTTGCAGCTACTTCCTGTGTCATATCTTATCTGAAAAAATTGTTTACCCAATCTCTATCCACCGTGGCAAAGCCCTCCGACGGAGCCGCCCCGGGGTTTCTCGCAAGGATAGCCCTTGCGTCTTCATATACGTTAAAGCCGATGTTCACGGCCTGCATGCTGCCGTTAAAGGGGAAAGCCAGCACCAGGTCGTTATCGGCCCCCTCCATCCTCACGAAACGGAACTGAGCATCCGCGGCCGACGGGGCTTTCTGCGCCATTTCCATCGCGGTTACGTACTTGCAGAGCTCCATCACGGCGTCGTCCAGGCCCGCTTCGAAGATGTTCACCTTCTCCACCAGGGCACCGGGCTCCGTCACGCGCCGGAGCGTATACCCGGGGAGTCCCTTCACGGCCTCTGAAACGGCCGCGGGGGGCGTGCTGCCGTCCGGCAGGAGCCATATCATCAGTTTTCGTGCGGGGTCGTGATACAGAGTCTGGAAGCGCAAAAGATTGCGCTGGCCGCAGCAGGGGCACTCCCACACGAAGAGGGAGCCGTCGCGGACCCGGGCCTTCAGCTCCGGATTTTCCGCCACGTTTATACCGTGAACCTCCTCTACGCTGCGCTTATAGCCGCAGTTTCTGCACTCCGCATCCATCCCCTAGAATCCAACATTAAGCACCGGGCCGATGTAGAAAGGCCTTTCAAGGCCAAGGGCATCGGCAAAGAACTCATATCCGTCTCCCCCGTTGTATGCGGCTCTGAGGCCGATTTTCAGCGAACCCGACAGCATCAGCAGCTTCGTGAAATGTACGTTGATGTCCATGCCTGCGCTGTAAAGCGTCTTTGCTTCCGTGGGAAGATTCGGATTATTGATGAACTTCACCCTGGTGAGATCCAGGAACGGCACGAATTCGAAGTTGCGGATATACACATAAGGAGTGATATGCGTTTCGATGGACAGTGCCGGAATCGCATAGTCCAGCGACAGGGTGTACTGCTCCGGGCAGATCCTGTTCATCAGAACCCCAACTCCGTCTTCGCTGAGACCGCGGGGAGAAAGGTCTTCCGCAAGACCGGCCCAATAGGTGTTGGCCGTCATCAGGTCCATCGGGCTGTACTGTGCCTGGAGGCCGATTTTAAGCCCCTGTGGCCTGAACAGGCCGGGAAGATATCCGTAGAGGTTCCCGTACCATACGGTGCTCATCAGGTTGTCTTTCACGCTGAGGTCCACCCCCACGCCAAGCCTTGGCATCACCTGGGACGGCGCCATCGAAACCTGCGTGGCCGCACTTATCCTTGCCTCCGCGACGAAGCTGCTCGCCACTCCGGAGAGGTAGTTGTCGGCCGTTTCGTTATAGCTGTCCGTTTCCGGATCGTAGTAGACTTTCTTCGCCGGGAAATAAAGCAGGTCCGTCGAAGACGTGAGACTCAGCGAAGGCCTCACCGACGTGTTCCAGCCGCCTCTTGTGAAGTTGAGGGGCAGCGACACCGTTACCTTTCCGCCGAAGTACGTTTTGGGGCGTTTGATGCGAGTATCCTGATCGAAGAGCGTCTTAAGGAAGAGGCTGTCGCGGTCTACGTCATACCAGTGCTGGAGGATTGCCGACGGGCGGTCGCCAATGTCCACGGCAAAGTCGAACACCGGATACAGGCCCGTATAATGCAGCCTTCCGTGCAAACCTGCGGAAATCTTTCCTTCCTTGGCGGGATTGGCATGTACGCTAAGGCCGATGGTGCCGCTCGCCGTTCCCGTGAGGTTCTGATAGAACGCAGTTGCGCCAAGCGCCATCCTTTGGAAAGTATATTCCGAGTACGACGCGTTGAAATAGTCCGTGTTGTAATACAGCGGCATCCAGGAGTGGATGTGGATAAGATGGCCAAGTTTGTTGTATGACTGGGGGGCCGATATCGACACGGGATGCTCCGGCTTCGTGGTTGTGATTACGCTGCGAAGGGTGTCTTCCTGGAGGGAGAGTTCATCGGCAATGGCATAGGTGTGCACCTGTTTCGGATCCACCGCCACCGAGATGTTCTCATCGGCCTTGGAAAGAAGGCGCCCGTGGGGCTGGAGGGCCGCGAAATACATTTCTTCACCCAGGAAGAAGGGCTCCGTGGCGCCGTATTTCGTGTTGGTCTTTCGCACGAGCTTGCGCGTGTCCGGGTTGAAGCAGTAGATTTCGTTGGTGCCGTTGCGGTCGCTGGAGAGATACACCCCGTCCGAGCGGGTGTTGAAATTGCGAACCTTGGCGTGAGTGGGCGCCATCACTGTCTGGATGGTGGAGAAATCCGTGAGATACAGGCCCATGCCCTTTTCGCTGAGACCGCCAAGAAGGAGCTTGCCGTTCCAGAATGCGGGTTCAGTGAACTGGAGGCCGTCCGGGGCGCTTATGCTCTTTATTTCCTGCTTTGTGTCGATGTCAAATACCACGGCGCGGCATCCGCCTTTTGTGGGGAATTCGATCGCCGCCAGGTATTTGCCGTCCGGGGAAACGGCCGGGTTGGTATATCGGCCTTCCTTTGTGAAACTGGTGACCTTCTTTGTGATCACGTTCATCATCCGGATACGGGAATCCTGCTCCATGTCCCATCTGGCGTCCGGAATCTCTTCCGACCAGAAGATGCATTTTGCGTGCTCCGACCACGCCAGGCGGCTGTCGGAGGAGAACGGCCTCAAAGCCTTGATGCCATGACTGCCGATTTCCACAAGCTCCGGATCCCTGTTCAGGCCAACCCTCACGGCCAAGATGCGGTGATTGTTGTTAATCGCCACAGCGCCCCGGTATGTGGTATAGCCGCGCTTTTCCGGTGTGAGGATGTCCAGGTTCTGGAAGGGACCGCGAACCTCATCATCCTTTTTCCATTCTTCCTGGAAGGCTGCAACGAGCTCCGGCCAGGTTTTGTTGAAGGATTTGCCAGAGAACGACTTTGTGGTGGCCTGCAGGGCATTCATGCCCTTGAACGGGCGGGCCACCCTGTTCATATAATACGCCGTGAAAAGTGGCGCGTCATAGGCTGTTCTCACACCTGCGGTGGTGAGATAGCCCAGGGCATAGTGGTCCGGGGTGTATTTGTTCAGGGAACCCCAACGCCAGCGATACCAGTTGCGGATGTCTCCATTATCGAAGGCCATGCGGTAATAGGCCATGAAATCCGCGGTTCTGCCTCGGCCGGATTCCGTGAGGGCCGTTTCCGCAACTACGGCGTCGCCCTCAAGTATGGAGGCGCTGGCATATAGGCTTTCCACAAGGGTGGGCCCGATCTCCCCGAACGGGGTGTACAGCCAGTTCCAGAAGCCGCTGTAGCCCACCTGCTGCTGGGCGACATGACGGTTTTCGTGAATGGCAAGATTCAGCTCCCAGGGAATTGGGGCCAGCAGCCCGTATGAATCCGGCAGTGTGTACAGCTCCATCCTGTGGGGAGCGCCCACAACCGCGCCGTTGGATTCCCCGGTGAAGGGGTGCATCACAACCGGCATGGGGCTGGAGAAGAACTGATTGGGAAGGAACCCAACGGTGCGCCCCACGTCGTAACGGTACTGCTGCAGGAGCGTGCCGTAGCGTATTGCCAGGGAATCCAGCCCCACCGGGTAGATTATCCTGTAGTCCGGTGTGTCGATATACTGCCACTGAATGGTTCCGCGCTCGCTTCCGAGCGTGGCGAACTGGGCGTGGGCCGAAGTTACAGTTATGGCGGCAGTGATTGCCGCCATAATGAGTTTTTTAAAGTTTACGTGCACCATCGCTGATTACAACATCATACACCTTAGGAGCGTGGCCGAATTTGGCCTCGAACTGCTCTTTGGCAGCTTTCACGAACGGCTCGTATAGCTCTTCCTTCACCAGGTTGATGGTGCAGCCGCCGAAACCGCCGCCCATCACGCGGGAACCCGTCACGTCCATCTTGCGGGCGAGTTTGTTAAGGAAGTCCAGCTCTTCGCAGGACACTTCGTACAGGCGGCTCATGCCGAAGTGCGTCTGATACATCATTTCGCCCACGGTCTCATAGTCGCCGCGCTCAAGGGCGTCGCAAACATCAAGAACCCTCTGAACCTCGCCGATGACGTATTCCGCGCGAAGGAAGTCTTCCTCCGGGATATCTTCGCGCACTTCGTCCAGCCATACGCGTTTTGCGTCGCTGAGGAATTCCACCTCCGGATGGTTCTTGCGGATAGCCGCTGCCGCGTTTTCGCAGGAAGCGCGGCGCTTGTTGTATGCGCTGGATGCCAACTCGTGCTTTACGCAAGAGTCTATGAGAACCAGCTTGTAGCCTTCCGGATTGAAGGGGAAGTATTTGTATTCCAGGGTTTTGCAGTTGAGACGGATGAGCGAGCCCTTCTTACCGAAGATGGACGCGAACTGGTCCATGATGCCGCACTTCACGCCTGCGTAGTTATGCTCCGTGCTCTGGCCGATCTTCGCGAGCTCGAACTTGTCGATATTGTTCTTGAAGATATCGTTCAGAGCGAAAGCGAAGGTGCTCTCCAGGGCTGCGCTTGAGCTGAGGCCCGCCCCTAGGGGTACATCGCCGGCAAACACGGTGTTGAAACCCTCCACCTTGCCGCCTCGCTTGATGGTTTCCCGGCACACACCGAAGATGTACCTGGCCCACTGCTGCTCCGGCTTGTCTTCCTCGCCCAGGCCGAACTCCACAAACTCGTCGTAGTCCATCGAGAAGGCCTTCACCTTCTGCGTCCCGTTTAGCTTGATTTCCGCCATGATTCCGCAGTCTATTGCGCCCGGGAACACGTATCCGCCATTATAATCGGTATGTTCGCCAATCAGGTTTATACGCCCCGCCGATGCATAGAACACACCGTCCTGGCCGAACAAAGTCTTGAATTTCTCCTGGATTTTTGTTTTCATATTGGTTCTTGGTTTTGGTCTATCCGCAAATATAATCATTTTTCCTCACTTTCACCATCCCTACCCGAACCTCTCTTCCTTAATAATACGCTACACATTGCACGTGTCTTAGCACGTGTCTTCCCCACCCTTCCGCCACGTAGGCCTCACTACACATTGCATGTGTCACGGCCCTCCTGCCTTCCAGGGCCGCCCAGGCCACATCCGCCGTTACACATTGCACGTGTACCCCCCGTCCAGAGCCACGTAGACCTCACTACACATTGCATGTGTCACGGCCCTC
>JAEEGF011341264.1_pt1 | contig 13899 bp, 10 predicted proteins | sample 9134171 | NCBI WGS metagenome assembly JAEEGF01 (sample SAMN16246542, study PRJNA631951) | gut metagenome | biome: gut microbiome; feature: rumen; material: AP-attached | host: Bos | place: Iran: Karaj | collected 2018-10
TGCCCTCGGAAATCAACAAGCTCTACCCCGACCTGTGGAAAACCGACGACGAGGAAGGCGGCAAGAACCTTTACGAAGAAGACATGTTGCGTTCGATGATGAACCGCTTCAACATAAAGCAAGGCTTGTATTTTGACAAAATTACAGATATAAAGAACTGCAAGTCAATTACCGACAACATAAAGAACATCGTACAGAACAAGTTTGTTTCCATCGTGGTAAACTTTGTGGATTCGCTGTCGCATGCCGGCACCGAGCAGCGCATGGTACGCGAACTTACCAACACCACCGAAGCCTACCTGTCCATCACAAAGTCGTGGTTCGAGCTTTCGCCGTTGTTCGACATGATCAAGGCATTTGCCGAACAGGGAGCCTACCTCGTCATAGGCACCGACCATGGAAGCATACAGATTTCCAATCCTTTGAAAGTCATCGGCGACAAGGCAACAACCACCAACCTGCGCTACAAGCAGGGACGAAACCTCGCATACAATCCAAAGGAAGTATATGAGATAACAAATCCCGCTGAAGCATATCTGCCCAAAACTAATATTAGCTCAACCTATATTTTCTCGTGCAACGACGACTTTTTCGCATATCCGAACAACTATAACTACTATGTGAAATATTACAAGAATACCTTCCAGCACGGCGGAATTTCGCTTCAGGAAATGATAATTCCAGCCATAACGATGAAGCCTAAAATTTAGTATAAGCTGTTAATAAAAACATTAACTCATTAATTTACAGAACATCATTATTAACAATCCTGTTAATAAATATAAAGGTCAAAAACTATCCGAAATGCAGAATTAATGCACTTTTGCGCCGTCAAATTTTAAAGTATTTTAATATGAAGAAATTATCATTTCTGTGCGTAGCAGTAATGGTTACTGCAGCACTAATTTTCAAAGCCGAGAATTCTTTCTCACAAGTTTATCAATTGGAAAACGGTGATTTCGAAGACTGGCCAGGCTCCGCCACAACTGAACCTACAGGCTGGAACTCGTTCCCATCAGCAAGTTGCGAACTTCCATGGCCTATTTCTACATTTGGCTGCGGCACCGCAACAGAAACAAGACACGAAAGATCTAACGATGTCCGCCCAGGCGCCACTGGATATTCATGTAAAATTTACGCTACATCAGCTTTTAGTGTAACAGCAAACGGTGCTCTAACAAGCGGACTTATGCATTTAGCATCAACAACACCAGATGACGACAGCAACTGCAACCAGACAAAGACTGATGACAACGATTTCAATCATCGTCTCAACGCTAAACCAGACTCTATAGTATTCTGGGCAAAGGTTGTTAATGCAAGCAATGATGACTCAGCTTGCTGTCACCTCTACATACACGACAACTATGATTTGAAAGACCCGCTACCTGCAAACCCAAGCGGATATCAAAGCCACATTGTAGGTGGCGTTCCATCATACAACTTCCCAAACAATGGAAGTCAGTGGCGTCGCCATTCAGCACCGATAATATATGAGGGATACGGATCGAATGACCCACAGTTTGTGCTAATAACTTTCTCTACCAACGCTACTCCTGGCGGTGGTTCGGCAAACGATGCACTTTACATTGACGATATCGAATTCATATATAATCCAATACATCACGAGTTCTCAGCAACGGCTTGCGGTTCATTCGAGTGGGACGGCACAACATATACAGAATCAAACGATTATGTAAAGTCATACACCGTTGGTCCTCGCGACAGTATCGTAACATTGCATTTGACAATCACAGAAGCTCCATCTCGCGAAGAAACTGTTACTGTTGAACAATGCGGTGGCACACATACTTGGTACAACGAAGAATATACCGAAAGTGGAACATACTATCATACAGTTCCAACAACAGATCCAAGCGTATGCGACAGTCTTATAACCCTGCATCTCACAATCAACCAGCCAGTTGCAAACGAGATTAATGAAACCGCTTGCGGTTCTTACACATGGAACGATAGCATTTACACCGAAAGCGGAAACTATACACAAACTCTTACCGCAGCAAACGGTTGCGACAGTGTAGTAACTCTTCATCTTACCATTACAGAAGCACCAAATCGTGAAGTATCGGAAACAGCTTGCGACAGCTATACGTGGTATGAACAGGAATACACCGAATCTGGCAACTATCAACATACAGTTGAAAATGCAGAAGGTTGCGACAGCTTGATAACCTTGCATTTGACAATCAACGAATCGGTAAGATACGAGTTCGACACATCTGCAAATGAATCATTCACATGGAACAATGAAACATACACCACAAGCGGCGACTATGTTCAGACACTTTCCACAGTAAACAACTGCGACAGCATTGTAACTCTTCACCTCACAATCACAACAACAGACATCAACGAAAACGAAATGTCAGAAATAAATGTTTATCCTGTTCCTGCAAAGGACATGTTGAACATTGAAGGCGAAGGCATCAAGTCGGTAACAATATGCGACATTGTAGGTAAGGAAATTGCCGAATACAAGAATGATGGCGAAGCCACAATGAACATTTCGGTTGATAATTTCAAGTCGGGAAGCTACATGCTTGTGATAAAGGACGAAAATGGCAATATCATTACTCGCCGAATCGCAATTATGAAATAATTGATTTTGTAATTCTAATAAAAAAGCAACCTTCGGGTTGCTTTTTTTGTTTCTGGTTTGATGTTTCTAGTTTCTATGATAGAATCGGCATACGCTAACTAATCGAGCTTCAATACCGCCAAGAACGCCGACTGAGGCACCTCAACCGAACCTATCTGACGCATACGCTTCTTTCCCTCCTTCTGCTTTTCGAGCAACTTGCGTTTACGGGTTATATCACCGCCGTAACATTTTGCCGTTACATCCTTGCGCACTGCCTTTACCGTTTCTCGAGCGATAATCTTGCCACCTATTGCCGCCTGTATTGCAACATCAAACTGATGGCGCGGAATGAGTTCCTTCAACTTTTCGCACATGCGTCTGCCAAAAGTCTGCGCATTGCTTACATGCGTCAAGGTTGACAAGGCATCTACCATTTCTCCGTTAAGCAAAATGTCAAGGCGTACAAGTTTCGATAGCTTATATTCCGACTGATAATAGTCAAAAGATGCATAACCCTTTGAAATGCTCTTCAGCTTGTCGTAGAAATCGAAAACTATTTCACCCAAAGGCAAATCGAAATGCAACTCTACCCTATCAGCGCTCAAGTAAACCTGATTCAGGAAAGTTCCGCGCTTGTCGATGCACAATTTAATAATAGGTCCTACATAGTCGGCCTTGGTGATAATTGTTCCGCGAATGAACGGCTCCTCCACATGGTCGAGATAGTTTGGCCCAGGCATTCCCGATGGATTGTGAACCTCTACCTTTTCGCCCTTTGTCGTATATGCAAGATACTGAACATTAGGCACTGTAGTGATTACATCCATCTTAAACTCCCTATCAAGGCGTTCCTGCACAATTTCCATGTGAAGCAAGCCGAGGAATCCACAACGGAAACCAAAGCCCAATGCAGCCGATGATTCCAAATCATAGGTCAATGATGCATCGTTAAGCTGCAATTTTTCAATAGATGCGCGAAGTTCCTCGTAGTCATCTGCATCGACAGGATAAATACCAGCATAAAGCATTGGCTTAACCTCAGAGAATCCTGCAATTGCCTCAGCACATGGTCTTTCAACATGAGTAATAGTATCGCCGACCTTCACTTCAACGGCCGTCTTAATGCCCGAAATTATGTAGCCGACATCGCCAGCAGACAAAGTCTTGCGCGGTGCGTAATCCATCTTCAGCACGCCAATTTCTTCGGCATTGTACTCGCGACCAGTATTCACAAACTTAACAAGGTCCTTTGTGTTTACCGTACCGTTGAAAATGCGGAAATAAACCACAATTCCACGGAAAGCATTGAACACCGAATCGAAAATCAAAGCTTCGAACGGAGCCTCAGGGTCACCCTTTGGCGCAGGAATCCTATTTACAATAGCTTCGAGCACATCCTCTACCCCTTCGCCAGTCTTGCCACTTGCACGAAGAATATCCTCGCGATCGCAACCGATAAGGTCAATTATCTGGTCTTCAACCAATTCGGGCATAGCAGCATCAAGGTCAATCTTGTTCAGCACTGGAATTATTTCCAAATCGTGGTCAATTGCCTGATACAAAACCGAAATAGTCTGTGCCTGAACGCCTTGCGTAGCATCAACAACCAGCAAAGCACCTTCGCATGCTGCGATTGAACGGCTAACCTCGTACGAAAAGTCAACATGCCCAGGAGTATCAATGAGATTCAGAACATACTTCTGACCGTCCTTTGCCTCGTAATCCATCTGTATGGCATGGCTCTTAATGGTAATTCCGCGCTCGCGCTCCAAGTCCATGTCATCTAGAACCTGATTCTGGAAATTACGGTCAGATACCGTACCTGTATATTGTAAAAGACGGTCGGCCAATGTGCTCTTTCCGTGGTCGATATGTGCTATAATGCAAAAATTGCGTATGTTCTTCATCAATTGTGAATTTTCGAAAATCAAGGCGCAAAAATACATAAAAAACAGCAAATTGGAAATATGCAAGCAAATCAAACTAGCAAAATAGTTTCGAACGAAACCGAGCGCATCTCCCAAATCATTGATAACAAATAAATTACACACAATAACTCTCTTTTTACAAAAAAACAATAAAACATTGTGTAGATTGAAAATAAATGTTTAACTTTAACACCGATTAACCATAAAAGTTTACGATTATGAGAAAGTCTATAATAACACTTGTCATTACCGCAATGGTATCACTTCCGCTTGTCGCACAAAACATAACCCGCGTGGATGATAACGGCAACACTCTTTATTTCGGACTCAAGTCAAACAAGACGAACAAGTACGACAAGGTGAAAACTCCCCCGTCATACGAAGTAATTGCCCCGTTAACACCAGCAGTAGGCAAGTCGGAAACTGTAAAAAATGCCATCGATACAATGTGGGTACCGTTTGTATACGAAACAATACAAAAGTACAACAATGACATAAACGGAACGGTAACAGTCCCAAAGCGCATTACCTATCAAGGAGTAAATTACCCGATTACATGCATCGGAACACAGGCATTCAAGGACTGCAAAAAGTTGAAGAAGGTGCTTTTGCCTTTGTCGGTTACCGAAATTGGACCAGAAGCATTCAGCGGATGTAGCGAACTAACTGAAATTGTACTGCCTCCCGAACTCAAGAAAATTGGCAACTTTGCATTCGAGCATTGCAAAAAGGTAAAAACAATAGAACTATATAGCGAAACACCTCCAGAACTCGGACAGCACAGCGACTTCTATCTATATGGTGTCACTCTTGTCGTTCCTCCAAAGACTGCCGACATCTACGGAACAAAGGAACCATGGAGCGATGCAAAGGCAATAGTTGAACGCGCAGGAACATCTTCGTCAAACATTTTCTGGACGACTGCCGAAACCGGACAAAAATTCATCTGCAAGATTACAAATCAAGACGAAGGCACTGCTTCTATAATTTCATACGGCATAATGACACCCTACATCAACTGCGAAGAATCGTATGACGATGTTGCTGGCGAAATGAAATTGCCCTATTCGGTAAAGAACGAGAATATTCCATACAACATCAACACTTTGGAACAAAACGCATTCAATAGTTGTGGCATAACAAACGTAAGAATTCCAGCAACAGTAACAAAGATAGAAAAGGGTGCATTCAAGAATTGCAAGCAACTGACATACGTAAGAATTGACGGTGGAAATGTGGAAATAGCCGACGATGCATTTGAAGGGCTTCCTGAAGATGCTGTATTGTCTGTTCCAAAACTTTGCGGATCGTACTACAAGCAACTACCAGCATGCAAGAAATTCAAGGAAATAAAGGAAGCAATGTCAAAGTAATTCAAAGATTCAAAAATTTGAAGATTTGAAAATTTGATAGTTTCCTAAGTCCTGAGTGTTTGCTACGGAATATTTTAGGCTTATAGGCTGTTGGCCTTAAACCTTTTGATTATTATACTTTTAAACCTTATGCATAATATGAAAGAAAGATTATTGCTTATTTGTACATTGTTTTTACTTTCAGGATATGCAATTGCGCAAAATGAAACCTTCAACAAAGATTCCGTATTCACATGGGGAATAAACGCGTATGCAAACGGAGACTTTGAAAGCGCACTGCAACATTTTGAAACATACTTTGAAAATACTAGCGACACAACCTCAGCACAATACGCTACAGCACTACACAAGACAGGAAACATCGCATTGTTGTACGGCGACACCCAAACAGCTCTGCAATACTATCAGAAATCGCTTGCAATAAGAGAGAATCTATACGGCAAAAGCCATCCCGATTGTGGCGCATCGCTGGCAAACATTGGCAATGCTTTTCAGAACATGGGCAAATACGCCGATGCGATAGACTATCTGCTACGAGGTGCCGAAATCGACAAGAAGTTTTTTGGAGAAAAATCCCAGTTCTACGGTGAAGACATGCACAACATTGGCAATTCGTACTACGGGTTACGCGATTACGACAACGCCGAGAAATACTATTGTGAAGCTGCAAAGATAAAAGCCATTACCGTAGGAAACGACAGTTATGACTATGCCACAACGATAGTTATGCTTGCTAACCTATACGGCGACCTAGGGCAGAACGAAACCGCAATGAAATATTACGAATCGGCAGCGGAAATAATCGGTGCAACCCAGGACAGGCAGGATACATACGCCAATGTCCTCAGCAATATGGGAACATTGTATTCCGCGTTGGGAAACTACAGCAAGGCTCTTGAAAAATACAACGAAGCGAAAAGCATACTTGAGAAACTTGGGATGAAAAAAACAATTACCTATATAAACATACTTACCAATGTTGCAAGCGCATATTTCTTTATGACCGACTACGACAAATCGCTTGAAATTGACAAGCAAGTAGCCGAAATTACAAAGGCAGAAATGGGAGAATCGACAATTGAATATGCTACTGCCGCAAACAATATAGGTACGATTTATATGAAAACTGCCGATTATTCACAGGCACTCGACTATCTGCGTAAAGCGGCGAAAATAAGGAAAGACATTCTCGGTGAAAACAACATCGAGTATGCCAAGTCGCTGAACAACATAGGAAATACGTTTCTGTTAAAAGGCGATACCAAAGCAAGTGCCGATACCCTTGTGAAAGCATACAAGATTGCCGAATCGGTATATGGAAAAGACCACAATGGAACAACCGACTATCTACTGAATATTGCAAACTGCTATATGAAGTCGGGCGACTATAAGCTGGCACATACATACTTGCAGAAATCGCTCAATATAGGAAGCAAAAGCCTGAGGGAAAACTTTTCGTTCCTCTCGTCACGCGAACGCGAACTCTACTGGCAGAACAATGTAGAAATGTACCGCGCTATCATCGAAAACTCATCACACATTACCACCGACACCTCGGCAGCTCGCTGTTCGTACAATGCCGAACTTATCACCAAGGGACTTCTGCTTACTTCCGAAATCGAGTTTAACAAGTTGATAGCCGAAAGCAAGGACACAAAACTGACTGCCGAGTTCGAGAAAATGAGGCAACTTGGTTTGATTTTGAACGGAGAACTCGAAAAGCAAATTGATGAGCGCACCTACAATTGTGATTCGCTTGAAAACGAAATCCAGAAAATCGAAAGGCATCTCGTCGAGAACTGCCGCCAGTATGGCGATTTTACACGCTCCATTGCTATAAACTGGAAAGATGTGCAGAAATCATTGAAACCTAACGATGCCGCAATAGAGTTTGCAAACTATACAGAAAATGACACGACAAAATATGCAGCTATCGTCCTTACAAAAAGTATGGAATCTCCTATTTTTGTACCGCTTTTCAATGAGAACGACATTGCAAGGCTATTGCGGGGCATCACACCTGCAAAACCCGATGCGCCAAAGGACGACGACAACCGCGGTGCAAGCACATTTACTGCGAAACGACAAGGAATCTACGAATCTACAGGACTTTACAATCTAATGTGGAAGCCGTTGGAAAAATATTTCCCCGAAAATCCGCGCATCTATTTTGCTCCATCGGGAATGTTGCACCAAATAGCTGTTGAGTATGCACCAATCAGCCACGAACAGACCATTTCTGACAAGTACGAAATTTACCGCGTCTCCTCTACCCGCTTCCTAGCAATGGACTATATGCCAAAGCCTATGAAGAATTCCGTACTTTACGGAGGCATTTTCTACGACAGCGACACTACCACAATGAAGCGAGAGAGCGACCGCTATTCAACTCGTGGTGGCAATACGATACGCTCCTTCTCTACACTCAACCGAGACGAAGACCGAGGAAGCCTCAACTACCTGCCAGGCACAAAGACCGAGGTCGAAAATATTGTCGGCAATCTGAAAAAAAATCGCGTAAAGACAAAACTATACGAAGGCATACAAGCAAACGAAGAATCGTTCAAGGCATTGTCGGGAAAGGAAATTTCGACCATGCACATCGCAACACACGGCTTCTTCCTGCCCACCGACGAAAAACTTTCTGGAGACCAGTCGCTTGTGCAGTCGGGACTTCTGCTTTCGGGAGCCAACTATGCTTGGCAAAACCAGCCTCTGCCCGAAGGCATAGAGGATGGCATTCTCACTGCCAAGGAAATAAGCTTTATGGACTTACGCAAGACCGACTTAGTGGTACTGTCCGCTTGCCAGACTGCACTCGGTGAAATCACAGGCGAAGGCGTATTTGGACTGCAACGTGGCTTCAAGAAGGCAGGAGTTCGTACCATCATCATGAGCCTCTGGCCTGTAGATGACAATGCCACTCTGCTTATGATGACAGAGTTCTACACAAACCTTACCAAAGGCATGACCAAGCGTGAAGCATTCCTCACCGCGCAAAACAAGGTAAAAACAACTGAAGGATTCGAAAATCCGAGGTATTGGGCGGCGTTCATCATGCTGGATGGAAACGAAAAATGATTAACTATAGAAACGGACGATGCATGCATCGTCCCAAACTTAGAAACTCAGAAACGGCGTCAGCCATTGAAACGGCGAAGCCATAGAAACGCCGAAGGCATAGAACGGCGAAGCCCTCAACGAAGTTAACCTTTAGTTCGCGCAAGCAAACCTAGAAACTTAGAAACTAAGAAACGCCGAAGGCACTGAAACTCAGAAACGGCGTTAGCCGCATAAACAATAACTTTTTCCCTTGTCATTTAAAATGTTAATTATAATTTCGCGGTGTAAATTCTATTGAGATGAAGATTGTAAGAACAGTTGAAGAACTTACCACTTTGAGGAATGAAAACTCATTCAATGGCAAGAAATTAGGTTTTGTACCGACAATGGGCGCACTACACGAAGGACATGCTTCTCTTGTTCGTCGTAGCGTAGCCGAAAACGACTGCACGATGGTTTCTGTATTCGTAAACCCGCGCCAGTTCAACGATCCAAACGACTATAAGAACTACCCAATCACCACAGATGCCGACATCGCTCTGCTCGAAAGCGTTGGCTGCAATGTGTTGTACCTGCCATCTGCCGATGACATCTACAACGGCTACGAAGGTTGCACAATGGATTTCCACGGACTTGACAAGATGTACGAAGGAGAATTCCGTCCCGGACATTTCCAAGGTGTAGTTGACATAGTTTACAGGCTTTTTGACCTAGTAAAACCCGACTTCGCATACTTCGGAGAAAAGGACTTCCAGCAGGTTGCAATAATTAAGCTCATGGTAAAACAGAAAAAAATGCCACTAACCATTGTTCCCTGCCCTATAATTCGTGAGGAAAACGGTCTTGCCAAGAGTTCACGCAATAGACTTCTCACTGCAGAACAGATAAAAGTTGCTCCGCTTATTTACAAGACAATAACAGAAACCTGCGCGATAATTCCAGAAAGCGAGACGATTGAAAACCTCATCGAAACACTGAGGAAAAAGATTGACAGCATAGAATTCATGAGAATGGAATATGCGGCTTTCTGCAATGCTGAAACATTGGAAAGATTAGAAAAATTCGACAAAAAAATCACGACAAGGCTTTGTATTGCAGTATGGTGCGGAAATATTCGATTAATCGACAATATTAATTGTTGCATTAAATAATTGCTTAAATTTGCACCCGTTTTTTACAACATCTGAAATGAACATAGAAGTAGTAAAATCGAAGATACACAAGGTTACCGTCACGGAAGCCAACTTGCAGTATGTGGGTAGCATCACCATCGACGAAGACCTTATGGACGCAGCAAATATCATTGAAAACGAAAAGGTTCAAGTTGTAAATGTCAACAATGGCGAACGCCTTGAAACATACGTAATTAAAGGCAAGCGCGGTTCTGGTGTAATTTGCCTTAATGGACCAGCCGCACGCAAAGCTCAGGTTGGCGATATCGTAATAATAATTTCTTACGCTTCTATGGATTTCGAAGAAGCAAAGAAATTCAAGCCCTCATTCGTTTTCCCCGACACTAGGACGAACAAAATAGTGTAATGTCCACCCTTACGGCAATAAATTCCAAAATTGTTGACTTTTCCAAAATAAAAGACCTCGTCTCAAATTGGAAAAAAGAAGGCAATAGCATAGTTTTCACAAACGGATGCTTCGACGTGCTTCATTACGGACACGTCAGCTACCTTGCCGAAGCTAGAGACCTTGGCGACAAGATGATTATCGGGCTAAATTCAGATTCTTCTGTTAGACGACTAAAGGGAGAAACTCGACCTATAAACGGTCAGCACGAACGCGCTGTTTTGCTTTCCGCCCTACAATTTGTCGATGCCGTTGTTATCTTCGACGAGGATACCCCAGAAAATCTTATCAACACAATAGCACCAGACTTTCTTGTAAAAGGGGGAGATTATACTATAGACACAATTGTTGGTGCTGATTTCGTAATGTCATACGGAGGAAAAGTCATAACAATTCCTATTGTTGAAAATTTTTCATCTACATTAATAATAAAAAGATTTTGAATTAAAAAAAACACTATATTTGCAACCGATTTATTTAACTATGCAAAATGAAGAATAGATTATTGTTTATCATCCTATTGTTAGGACTATCGATGATACTTATGCCTAGCTGCAAGAAGGTTGCAGATGAAATTGTTGGCACATGGAATGTAATGACATTTGACACAGCTCCAGAAGGCACAATGCAACTTACCTTTGATGGAAATTCAACTGCCATTAGAATTTTAAACACTTCATCGGGAATGAATGTTGATAGTTGCTCATACGAAGTCATTCAGAAAGGAGCAAAAAAACGCATTATTTTCAGAGACAGTAAAATGCTTCCTGGTTGCGATAAGTTGGATGGTATATATCGTGTTGACAAAGTAAAGAACGATGTTATAATGGCCACAAGAATAGAATTCGAAGACGACCCAACAAGGGGCGGTGCTTTCTATAGGATGGAACTTAAGAGAAAAAATTAATTTTATATCATTTATGTTATACACATAACGACTGTCTGATGGCAGTCGTTATGTGTTTTAAAACAAAGCATGGCAAAAAACAAAACCATATTCGTATGCCAGAATTGCGGATTCGTTTCTCCGAAATGGATTGGCAAATGTCCAAACTGCAATAGCTGGAATTCCTTCATCGAAGAGGTCGAAGAAAAGGAAGACAAAACGACAAAGGCTTACACGGAAGCAATTGCAGGAAACCCAGTGCCGATTTCTGACATAAAGCAGAAGGAACTGCATAGAATTGATATGCCATACAGCGAATTCAACCGCGTGCTCGGTGGTGGACTTGTCCCTGGCTCACTCGTGTTGCTCGGTGGAGAACCTGGAATCGGAAAATCAACACTTATACTTCAATCGGCACTAAACATAAACAAAAAAGTCCTTTACATTTCTGGAGAGGAAAGCGAAACACAAATAAAGCTACGCGCCGACAGAATTGGCATCAACAATCCGCAATGCCTTATATATACCGAAATAAATATAGACAAGATTATTGCCACAATAAAAGCAACCGATCCCGAAATCGTTGTCATCGACTCGATACAAACCACTGCTTCATCAGACATAACCTCATCGCCAGGAACAGTTTCTCAAATCAGGCTATGTGCACAAAAACTACAGGAATATGCAAAACAATCTGGCGTACCTATTATAATAATAGGTCACATAAACAAGGATGGCGACATCGCTGGACCAATGTCGTTGGAACATATTGTTGATGTAGTGGTACAATTTGAAGGCGACAACAACCATTTCTACCGTCTGCTCCGCCCAAAGAAAAATCGTTTCGGCTCAACCTACGAAATTGGTGTTTTCGAAATGATGAACTACGGACTGAAAGAAGTCATAGACCCAGGAAAAATCCTGCTTTCGGGCGACAACAGCAACCTCAGCGGTATAGCATTCGGTACAGTTAACGAAGGTTCGCGCTCACTAATGATTGAAATCCAAGCACTTGTCGGCAACTCCGTATATGGCACACCACAACGCTCGTCAACAGGTTTCGACAACCGCCGATTTATGATGCTACTTGCTGTCATCGAAAAACGCCTCGGATTGAAACTCAACGCAAAAGATGTCTTCCTGAACATAGCCGGCGGACTAAAGATAAACGACACTGCCGTTGACATTTCTGTAATTGCAGCAGTAATCTCATCATACATCGACAAGGCTATACCCGACAACCTATGCTTCATCGGTGAAGTGGGACTTTCGGGACAAATAAAGCCTGTTTCGTTCATTGAAAAGCGCGTGGCAGAAGCATCAAGGCTCGGCTTCTCGACAATTTTCATATCAGCATCACAGAAATCAGAAGTCAAGAACCAGAAAGCAAACATAATCCCCGTTGCCGATGTGCGCGACTTCGCCACAAGACTTTTCAAGGGTTCTAACCAAAGCCAAGAACAGTAATGTCAAAAATTATTTCTCCCGACGGACATATTGGAACTCTTGACTACTTAAAGTCGATATGGGCATCAAGGCATCTCGCCATAACCCTCGCCAAAGGAGAAATCAAGAACCAGTCGTCGATGAACATAACGGGTATCTTCCTGAATATCATACAGTCGCTCATTGGACTTGCTATCTATTGGATAGTTTTTGGCGTTGCCATTGGCATCGACACTGGCGAAATCCCATACCCCATTTTCGTGCTTCCCGGAATCTTCATCTGGCACTACTTCTCGGCAATTACAGGATATTGTAGCAATTGCTTCCTTTTAAGCCAAATACTCATCGACAAACTCTATTTTCCAAGAATTTGCATTCCGCTATCAAAAGTCATACTCGGACTGGTTGACTTTACTATCGGCTTCGTGTTGTTCGTAATACTTTTCATCTGCTTAGGACAATCATTCACAATCAATTGGCTTGCTTTCCCTTTGATTTTCATAATGATAATAATATGCGTATCCAGCATCGGACTTTTCATCAGCTTTATCTCACTATTTTCGATGGACACGACACGCATTGCAGCACAACTAACCAACTTCTTGATATTCATCACACCCGTTTTCTACCCAGACACAATAATACCCGGAAATTTCAAGTTCATACTATACATAAATCCTGTTGCTGGAATAATAGAATACGCACGCTGGTCATTGCTCGGCACACCTCTTCCCGACTTTAAATACCTGATTGGCATAGCATTTACGATATGCTTGGCAATAGCCGTATTCTTCATTTTCAAGAAATACGAAAAACGCATTACAGACCTAATGTAACATGTCACCCGAAACCGCCATATCAATAAGAAATCTGTCGAAAGAATACTACAGAGCCGAAAAGTCAAGCCCTTTTTCTCGCAAATCGACGAAAAGAACTGGTTTCTTAGCGGTAAACGACATAAGCCTTGACATACAAAAGGGCGAAGTCATCTGCATTTCGGGACACAACGGTTCGGGCAAAAGC
>JAEEGF011542436.1_pt1 | contig 13899 bp, 10 predicted proteins | sample 9134171 | NCBI WGS metagenome assembly JAEEGF01 (sample SAMN16246542, study PRJNA631951) | gut metagenome | biome: gut microbiome; feature: rumen; material: AP-attached | host: Bos | place: Iran: Karaj | collected 2018-10
ACGATATGAGATTCTACAAAGAAGTTTGGGGTATTATCTGGGAGTTTAACTCCATAGGTGAGTATGTTTGTTTCTGCATAGGCAGACTCCTAGGCGTAATCATTTTCTTCGGAGGTTTGTATTTGTTAGTAGAGTGTAGTGGCTCCGAAGCCACTACCGTTCCAGAACATGACTATGAACCCATTCCCGCCAGTTTCTATCAGTATGAATAAGATAAACAATAAAGAAACAGATAATGATGTACAAATATCAAAATTAAGTTACTACTTATGTTAGATTGACTTTATTTTATGTACTAATAGATAGAGAAGACAACATACGAAGTTTAATTAATACATTGAAATTATGACAGGACAAAGATCAAGACAACCACAGGATGACATCCCCTATGAGATTTGGATGAAACACATCATTAAGGCTTATCGTAAAGACATAGTCAGGCTTGAGCAACTCCAGAAATATGCGGAAGGTCTCGAAGAAGAAAACGTTGCGCTTCAAAAGAAACTCGAGCAACAGACTGTTGACAAAGAGACTTCTCGTAAGAGAAAGGAAACCATATATGAATTAAAGCGAATTGTAAAGAGTCAGGAGGTTTATATAGGCCGTCTTCAGTTACTGCTGGCAGAATATGATATACCTTATCATTATAAAACTCCTGTTAACGAATTGGAAAAGGCTGGTATAGAGACAGATAATATTATGATTATTAGAAATCTGATGAAATGAATATGAAACGACATAGAAGATTTGAATTCCTCGCAGGTGAGTATCTTAAGAGGGAGGGTTTTGATATAGAGGTTACCCAGGGTGTTGCTGACTGGGGAGTTGATGTCTTTGCAGAGAAGGATGGTATAAAGTACGCTGTTCAAGTAAAGATGTATGGCGATTGCAAGACCAAAATCAATCGTCGTATGATGATGGAACTCTATGGCGTGATGCGTTATTTCGACTGTCAAGGTGCTATGATAATCTATAATGGGCAGATTATGCCTGATGCAATTAAGGTAGCTGAGAGATTAGATATTCAACTTGTTTTTATAGACCAGCACCTGCTCGATGAACCCTGTTCTGAAATAGATATGTCGGAAACAGACCAAATTTTTGATACCATTTGGAATGACATCAAAACACTTGCTGGTAAGCAGATCATTAATAGTCGAGGAACTGCTTATCAAATCGTATGCGTTTCCGATGGTGACATCACCTATATCAATCAGGCTGGTCATGAGATGCGAGAGAAGGCAGATCTCTTCCGTCAGATAGTTGCTTACATTTGTCGTTATGGCTGCATACAGCAGTGCCAACTGCGTGGGGATTTTGGGACATATGCTTCTGCATTTATTTCAACTGTCTTTGCCAATATCCCTTCATGTGAAGTAATTCTTAACCCCACAACTATCATGATTAGATAATAATATTTGGTGATATTGGGAAAAATGTCTATATTTGCAACATTATTTTGAAATTTCAAACAATTACGACTATGTTTATTCCTTGTATGTGTTGTGGAAGAGAGTTTCCAGAGAATTGGTCTTGGTGGGTATGTGATAAGTGTGGATACCGCGTTTGCCCATCATGTTTCCCCAGTTATAAATGTCCTAAGTGTACTTGGGGCCATATGAAGAGAACATAAAGCTATCATTCAGCAACAACTTATTTTTGCCATCCGTCTGAGAAGGCTTAGTGAACCTTTGAGTTCCTCTTATAGAGTTTAGACGGGAGGCTATTTTTGGCGAAACAGTATCTGTCCCTGATGTTCTTCTCCCGTTCTCCTTCTGTTTTAACTATCCCAATTTTTCGGATAGCTGCCTCTCCTTTCAACTCGCCACTAGCAAATATCTGTCCAAGATGATAGCTTACCGTTCTAACGTAAACACCAGGTATCACGGGGGCTTTCCCCATGATACACTACCTTGCGAAAAGAGCCGGCCCCCAACTTAACCATCTCAACCACCTGGTTAAAATGCTCATTCATTTTCAGGCCTCTGTTTTGGGCTACCGGCAATGCCTTATTCAATATGCGGTTGAACTTCTGCCAGGTACTGTAGCCTAAGGCCGTAGCCAACTCGCGTGCACTCCAGTATTCCCGTCCATCGTCAGCAATCTTCCGAATCTGTTCAAAGTCAGACCGCATCGGTTGTATATTCATTTCGTTGTTCATCTCTTATATTGCTTCTATTTTGATGTTCACCTTCAGGAAATCAGCTATCTGCATTATGTAGTTCACCTTGGTGATGTTGGTGAAGATGTCACTCACCTGTCCCTGTGACATATTACCCATATTTGAATTACATGTTTATATATTTCACGGGATTCTGACTCTTGCCATAGAAGGCTGAAACATCTTTCCCTATGTATGTTGTATGTTCGTCTTCAACACCCAGAAACTCACACCGCCCAATATGTTTAGGGTCTTCAGTGTATTTCCAATCAACAGGATTATAGACTTCTTCCACAATTCCGTTGACGATTGCCAATACATGTGTAGCCCTTCTCGCACGGATTATGTCAACTTTCCAATACTTACGGGTCATCTCATACAGATTCTCCCTTTTCACTTTTCCTACTTTTACACACATAATGCGGTCTTCGGAATTAGGTGTTAGTTCGTTTGATGCCATATATGTATCATTTTTGCAGATTACTCTAAACTGTTGATGACATTCAACATTGTATCATAGTCCGTTATCTCATGGTAACGTACTTTGCTGGTCGATACGTTGTTGAAGAGTTTCTTGGCACATTCTATCTTTGCCATTTCAGCGCCCTTCAGGTTCATTGAGAGCATACTGCCTTTGGTCTCTGCCACGAAGAAGATGTGTTTTACGCCCATGTGGTCATTGAAGGCTATTGCCCAGTCAGGGGCGTAATGACCTACGGGAGTTGGTATCTTGAACGTGCGTGGCAGGCGAGCATATACACAGACCTCTTCGGCATGGTCGAGGTCTTCGGCAAATTGTCGTTCACCCTTGCTGTCGGTAAACACATAGTCGAGGATATGTTTCTTTGCCTCGTATGCCTTGTCGACACCTTGTCGGCTCTTCTCTTTGGTGAAGATGCTGGTGTCATATTGTTGCTCCGTGCGGTTGTAGGAGATATGCTCCACAATCATCGTTGCTTTCTGGTCACGTATCAAACGGATGACGTTGCGGATGAACTCCTCCGGGTTGTTCTTGAACAGATAGAGTGTAGCCGTATTTATTCCTTTGAGGATGCGGGCTACAGTACGACGCGTGAGTGTTGCACCACGAGCGATGTCACCTACGAGGTCGTAAGGCACGTCACTGGTTGAGACATCACGTAACTCCTGGGTGCGAGATTTCTGTTCTCCCGTGAAGTTCAGGTCGTCCTCACCTTGTTCTCCTGTAGTTACGACATATTTCAGTTTGGTTACACGAAGGTTTTTATCTATGGAGGCAATGGCTTTCTTGATTAACTCTTCGCTGTCATAATGTACAGTATAGACATAACGATGATTGATTTGTTCCCATAATGCTTTGAATTGGTCTTTTGCAGCATTTTCATTTAGATGGTCATTAACCACATCTGCCACTTTATTGGCATCTTCAATCATATCCTTCATTGCAGTCGGGTCAAAGAGACCCTGTACGAGTTGGTGTATCTGCTCTGACATTGGAGCCAGTCTCTTACCCATTGGAGCCAGTTGCTCATTGCGTAGATCCTCATGGTATGACTGTTGGATATTGCCTTTATCATCTATATAGTCATTATCGTATAGATATGATACGATAGAGGTTGCTTCCATTGCCGTGATAGTATGAACCTCGTCACCGATTTTGAACATGCGTCCCTCGAAGTATTCTGGAGTTGCGAGTGTCGGGCGTTCACGTAGAGCATCGTTTGTTTCCTTTTGCAAAGCATCAGCAAAAGAACTGTAACTCTCGTTGGCTATCACAGTGAGGCGGTTGATGTCGTGAACGGCATCACCGAGACGCTCTTGGTCCATGCGCGTTCCGCTTTGATCCACACAAATGCGTAGGCCACGTCCCACTTCTTGCCGTTTGGCAGTGGTGCTGTTGGCGTGACGAAGCGTGCAAATCTGGAACACATTGGGGTTGTCCCATCCCTCACGTAAGGCAGAGTGTGAGAAGATGAAACGTGTTGGTTCGTCGAAACTCAACAGCCTCTCTTTATCCTTTAATATCAGGTCGTAGGCAGGTCGGTTATCCTCGCTATCCTTTTCCTTGCTGTTCTGTGCCCGTCCTTTCTTGTCGATAGAGAAATAGCCGTTGTGTACTTGTTCAGCAGAGAAACGACGCAAATACCGCTGATAGTCATCTTCAAACAGATTCAGATTATCATTCAAGAACTGCTGATACTCTTTTTCAAACATCTGCCACAGCGGACCTTTTACCACTTCGCCCTGCTCGTCATAGCCTTTGTAGTTGGCCACCTCGTCTATAAAGAAAAGCGAGAGAGTCTTGATTCCTTGCTTGAAAAGCATGGCTTCTTTCTCGAAGTGAGAACGGATGGTCTCACGCACCTGCAGCTTTTGGATTTGCTGTTCCGAAACGTCGCCCATCACCTCGCCCTTTCTAAGAGAGTCGTCATTCAAAAAATAAACGGTGTTGGTAAGCGGATCGATGTCGTTGATAACGAACCCTTTGTATGCAGGAAGATGACTTGTATCATAAAGTGAATCATACTGCGCGAACCTACAAATCTGCCGACGGGTGCCACTGGCTCCTTTCACCTCTATCTCCAGTTTCACTTCCGGGGCTTTGTTCTTTGAAAGTACGATGCTATCAAAATAGATGTAACTTTGGTTACCCAACAGATTTTGCAAGGTAATGCCCTTCACCTGGATTTTCTTCACCAAGCGTTGACGGTAGGCATCATAGGCATCGAGTGCATAGACACAATTGTGCGAGGTTTTGTGAGTGGCCGAGTAGTTGAGCACGAAGAGCGGTTTGAAGTTCTTTAAAGCTCTCTGTGTTGCATCGCCTTCCATCTTTTGTGGTTCATCCATAATAATGATTGGACGGTTAGCTGCTATTACATCGATGGGGCGTCGGCTCTGGAAGTCATCTCGACGCGAATAAATGATACGGCTCTCCTTGTTCTTCGCTCCCTCCTTAAACGAGGTATTGAAGGCTTGCACATTGATGATCATCACATTGATGCTTGCATTGCTGCTGAAACTATCAATCTGTGTAAGGTTGCCGCTGTTATAGATGAAATAACGGGCTTTCTTTCCATAGAGTTCCATGAAATGCTCCTCCAGCATTGTGAAACTCTTATATACACCCTCGCGGATGGCAATGCTTGGAACCACAACGATGAATTTGCTCCACCCAAAACGTTTGTTCAGTTCAAACATCGTCTTGATATAGACATAGGTCTTTCCCGTTCCAGTTTCCATCTCGATGTCGAGTGAACAAGCCCCCAAGCCGTCGGGCAGACTGAGTTTATTGGACTTAGGAATGCTACCAATGGCCTGTTGTTGTTGTATATTAGCCAACAATTGAGCACCTTGCAATTCCACATCGCTGTTGCGGTAACCAACGTATTCTTCATCGAATGTAATCTTTCCTGACAGTCTGCCCAGGTCACGTCGGTATTGTGCATTGGTTTTCGACGGCTGCCCTGCGAAAACATTTACCGTTGCCTCCACCGCCTCCGTCTGGTATTGTTGTATCTTAAACTTAAATTTCATGCGTCAACTCCTTTGGTTTGGTGATTACTCTCCAAGTTCCGTCATAACGTCCTCCTTCTCTCACAACTCTTCCGAGGTTTGTCAAAATGGCAATATCTCTTTGGATTGTGCGACTCGCCAGCGATAACCTTTGCGACTTTTCTTTGGCCGTTATAGTCGGATATTGAACCATAAATTCAAGGATATTTATTTGTCTGTCAGTGAGTTGCGAGATATCAATCTTTACGACACCGTTTACGACATCCTTTACGACATTATCTACGACATTTGTTGTCGTTGTGTGGAACGATAACTTTTGATCATCTGATACCCTTAGGCCCGACAGTCTCCCGTCATCGTGAGCACCCAGTATCAGGTATCCGTTTTTGCGAGAGTTAGGCATATCGTTTGCAAAGGCACAAATAGCCTCCTGAAACTTATCCGTATCACCAGTAGATACCGTTCGCTCTACACGATAAGTTTCAGTACTATGCAACAGTTCTTGTATCTCGTCTTTCGATATCATATTATTATATTTTATCTCAATAACGTTTTAAAATCTCCTATATTATCTTGCAGCAACTTGTCTATCACAGGTTGCAAGTCTTCGTATTCGTATATTCGTTTCATTACTTATATACCATATTTTTGTTCTCTCTTCTTAAACGCTTCAACACCACCTTCAAGTATTTCACATACATGTTCTCTTATTCCTTGAGATTCTAATATAAAATCTTCATTCTTGTTCTTTGGTTTTGTATTTTCCAAAGCACCATTTATATATTGAAATTTAATACCATCTCTATTCTTATTTTCAATTCCACTTTGGTTTGCAACAATAACATTCTCAGAATCAGCACTGACAACAACATTAGAATTATGAGTAACAATTATTAGTTGTCTATCAAGTTTCTTTCTTCTCAAATATTCAACTAAATCATTATAAATCGCTCTGTTATCAAGGCTATCTTCAGGCTGATCTAATAATATTGGACATCTTTTTTCACTAAAATCTAACAAAAGTTTTAATATCACAAAAGACTTCTTTCCCTGTGACATATCATCAAATGAATCTTTTTCATATTCAAGATGATATGTAATATCAAACCAATTTGTAGACAATAATTCTGATACTACATTATTCACCATGTAGCCACCTTTATATTCAAGATCATTTGCCAAAGCATCAATCAAATATTGTTTTGTAATTTCTTCAATATGGTCTGTTCTGTATTCCTTGACAAAATTGTCAATATATTCTTGCCTTTCGTAACCACGAAGGTTATGTCTCTCTTCTAAGAATGTTCTTAATTGCTTTTCTTTCAGGTATTTTTTTAAACTGATAGAAACATTCGAATACTCAAAGGCCAAATTATCCATCAAATCTTTAATCTTACTATAATACTCAAGATGATTGACAATAACACTTTGTGTCATAGTCTCAACATTTGTTTTCAATTGTTGTATTATTTTATCTATTTCCTTAATAGAGGATAGTTTCTCTATTTCTGTTTTCAATAATTCCTGAAGTTCTCCATATTCCTTATTCTTTTGAAAATACTCATTTCCTTTTTTGTATTCAATGGAAGACTGAATAAATTCCACTTCTTGAATCTTTTTTTGTCTTGCATCATGTAATGATGTCTTTGCTTTTAATAATTCTTTTTTCCAATTATCTAATGCAATTCCCTTTATTTCGTCAAGTTTTGTTATTAATTTGTTTCGTTCTTCCTCTGATAAAGAATCTAATTCATTCTTATAATACAAATTAAAAATATTTTCAGGAATAATGCCATCCAAAACTCGAATGTCATTTTCAATGGTTTTAATTTCTCCTTGTTTTTGAGCTATTGAAGTAGCTAACTCATTATACTTCTTTATTTCTTCTTCGGATATCTGAGAGTCACTTTTTATCTTTTCTATTTTTGCCTGAATCTTTGATATTTCAGATTCAATACCTTTCTCATCCCCTTTTTGTTTCTTTAATACAATCTGGTCATTGAGCTTGGATTGTTCTAAAAACAATTGATTAACCTGACTTGAAATGGTAATTTGATTCTGCCCTAAAAACTTTTTATATTCATCTAATAATTGGTGCTCATCTTTTTCCTTTACTATTTTTTCTAGTAGTTTATTCAACTCCTGTCCATCAGTAGCCAATTCAATCATATGATTTTGAGGAAAGAACATTATCTCTCTTTGTGTATCAACCTCTCCATCTTTCCATCTAATTGATAATGTATTATAGTGCTGATTGACAAACATGCCTTTCTTGCCATCCTCATCTTTACCTATAGATTGACCAAGTTTTTTTGCTATACATTGAAGAAGTGTTGATTTTCCTGTAGACCTACCACCTATAATGGTATTTAAGTATGGATTCAAACAAATATCACCATTCCAAAACCCAGGTTCTCTTAAAGTAATAGTATCTATTACTTGATATCCTGCTTTACTGTCTGGACTCATTTCTTGAATTCTAACACGACTTTCAGGCTCAAATATAATTTGCTTTAACCCCTCAAATGTTGGGTCGGCCTTTATCCATGTGTTTTTATTATTTGGGAATACATTGACTGCATCCATAGAGTGAGCATCGCTCCCTATTACACAAGGCTTTAAACCACCATATTTCTTTTTTATTGTTTCCTCATCATCTCCCTTCTTTCCCAAAAAATACATGACATCATTATTATTTGCAGAGAAGATGATATCAGACATTCTGTATATCTCTTGTCTTGTCGCAGCTAATGATGAATGTTGAATTCCACTATTCCCATCATTATTGCTATTAGAAACTGCTATTATTACAGAATTACGCAAACTTGGTTTATTGACAATTTTACTTAATGCGTCATAACTAACATTGAATTGAGCAATTCCCTCTTTTTTCGCACATGATTCTTCTAATGCGCTATTATTCCTAAACGCTCTACCTAATGCTATAAGGTCCCTACTTAAACAAGAGTATTCATTACCCAAATAACCAAATTTTAAACATTGAAAAAACTCTCTTTCAATTGTATCAATTGGAAGATTTGGATCAAATAATACATGAATGTTTATTGGTGTATCTTTTTGTGTTACAGGCAATAGTCTTAGTTCCACATTAGGGATTAGAGTCTTGTTTGCCAGTCGTCCCTCTTCTTTTTTTTGTTTCAATATTAAGTAATTATCAATCGAAAAATAGTCGGTAATACCCAATACAGCAATATCCGCATTGGACTCCAATTTGGTAATATACTCCTCCCATATGGCATCTCCACTGCCAAAGTGATTGTTTTTTGCTGTTTCTGGCGTATGCACATGCAAATCCCATTTACGCCATTCTGATCCACGAGGATATTTTATTGATTCCATATCTGTAAGATTTTTAGTTTTACAAAATTCTTCTAATTGTATCTTTACTATAATGCTCGAAGATTTGCTCGAAGTTATCGGCCACTTGGTCGTTGGCGAGGCTGCTGTCACGCATAACGAAGTAGTAGGGATGCTGTTTGGCAATCTCTGTGATGGTGGTCTCGTTGACTTTCTCATCAAAGCAGGCCAAAAGGTAGCCGTCTGATACGTTCCAGACGGTTTTGCCAGCAATCTCCGTGCGCTCAATCTTAGCAGAGAGTTCAATGCCGAGGTCTATCATGGTTTGGAAGAGCAAATCCTCTTCCGTGCGGTCACCCTTAATATTGTCCTCAAATAACATTTGTTCGCTGAACTCCTCAGGGGTGTAATAGACATCGTTCATATTTGACGAATCGAGTTTCAGCACACGGAAACCAATGTCAAGCGCTGTCTGCCCACCAGTGAACAAATCGCCCAGCTTTGCCTTCTGCTCCTCAATGATTTTCTTGCCAGCCCGACGAATACGTTCTTTTCCTATTTCGCATAGATTGCTGTATTTATTATCTACTTTTTCAGGTATCTGTATCAAGATAAATTTCCGTTTGCCACCATCCTCACCATTATGCTGCATAACTGCATGTGCAGTAGTTGCAGAACCAGAAAAGAAATCAAGAACAATACTGTCTTCATCAGTCGCAATCTGAACGATTCTATCAAGCAACCGTACAGGTTTGGGAGTGTCGAAAGGAATATCACCATCAAATAGTGTTTTCAATTCCTTCTTCGCCTCGTCCGTATGACCAACCTCAGCGTGAGGCCAAAGGTTGGTCACCATTTTACCCTCAACTTCTGAAAGATAGGTTTTACGACCTATGCCACCTTGACCGTTTTTCGTAAAATAGAACTTGGGCCATTGGCCACGCTTTAAGATATATTCCGCTTGCCTTTTCGAGTCTTCTAATGAAGATTTTAGTACAATGGCATTTACGCCTTTTCGAATATCTGATACAGCAACACCACATATCTCTGCTCTTTTACTGTCATCTGCAAGTTCTTTGAGTTCGTATGGACACCAACCGTTCATGTGGTCTAACATTTCTTGTTGGCTATATCTCCAGTGACCATTTGCATAGGGATAAATCATTTCGCCAGTAAATGGATGCTGAATAGCATAAACCATCCCTTGATGTGTTCTTGCATCTGATGCAAAAGCATTATCATTTCTCCACGCTCCTTTAGGGTCATTGTCTGGATTATCATACATTTTATTCATTTCTTCCGTTCTCGGAAGTCTTTTTGGCATCCATCCTGGCCTTCTACCATATATAATGATACATTCCTTTTCGGTTGGTACACCTTTTGAATCATTTCGTGGAGAATAATTCTTCTGCCAACTTATATTTGCCACAAAGCAATGCTCTCCAAACACTTCGTTGCCAACTTTTATTAGGTTTTCAGCCTCACGGTCATCAATCGAAATAAATATCACTCCATCCTCACTTAGCAAATCCTTTGCCACTTTTAGGCGTGGATAAATCATGTTAAGCCAGTCTGTATGAAAGCGGCCATTGCTCTCTGTATTTGCCACGAGGCGGTTACCCTCTTCATCCTCCTGGCCGCTGTTATGGATGTAATCACCAGCATCCTGCGCAAAATCATCGTTATATACGAAGTCATTACCTGTATTATAAGGTGGATCAATGTAAATCATCTTCACCTTGCCCAGATAATTCTCACGCAATAACTTCAACACCTGTAGATTGTCACCCTCAATGTAGAGGTTTTGCGTCGTGTCGAAGTTCACACTTTCCTCACGACAAGGACGCAGTGTATCCGTAGTTGGTGCATTAGCCAATCGAATGGCATTGCGTTTATCTGGCCAAGTAAACTGATATCGTTCTTCTGGTCCTTCCACAATATCCTTTGACAATTCTTGCCTGAGTTGGTCAAAGTCAATCGCTGCCTCCGGCTTCCCTTCCTTGTTCAGCCGTTCCGTAAGGCAGTTAGGAAACAATTCCCCTATCCGCTTTATATTCTCATCCACCATATATGTGGTTTGCATATTCAGTTTCTCCATAATCGATAATATTTTGGACGTAATTTGGACATTTTTAAGTATCTACAAATCAATAACTTATCAACGAATGCAATAACAAATTAACAGTTATTTACCCTATTTTGGACGTAATTTGGACGTTTTCATCTTATTTAATTTCATATTATGATGCTTGAATTAATGAACTCCAATCAATACCAGGACAAGTAACAGCATAGTACTTGTCATTGATAGCACACAACAAACAAACTTTATCATTCTTATCTCTACTTATTTTCAGTTCAGACATTCTGACATCGTCAACAAGTCCTTCTTTATCAAGAGTTTTTCTTAATAACTGTGCTTCAAAAAGTAATTGTAAGATGCCATTTTGTTGAGAAGTAAAATCAATGTTATATTCTATATCGTCAATTTGTATTTTTTTGCTCTTCAGAAAGGTTTTTACAAATTCACTTGCATTCATTATGTCAGAAAGAAAAGGTGTCCCATTAAATAAGCTAACCTGTACAAGTGTTTTCTTTTTGCTTTCAACAACAATTGACAATACATTACCAATACTATAAAAGATAGCATCATTGATTTTAATAGATTTAAATGATTCATACCACACATGACCATCGATGGACACGTTTTTATGGCATCTACAGTTCACAATCCTTCCTTCTCTTCCACTTGGCAGTTGTATTGTGTGGTTACCAATTTCTATCGTGTTGTATATAGGAATATCAGTTCCGACATTATAATCCAAAACATCAATTAATGTTGAACCTGGTCCAGATATATTGAATGAAATTTGTTTGGAAATAATGTTAATTGGTGACAGATTCTCTGTTTGAAAAGCACTTTGCCAGTCACGATTATTTAAAAAGTTGATACAATACCAATAAAACCTTTCAATCTCAGGAACGGCACTAAGTTTAATACTAGTTGTTTTTTGCCCAGGTGCCTCACGAAGATATGTTTTTAATTGTTCTGGAGTTAAGAGGGCACAATAGATTTTTGATTCATTGTTTTTTTCATTAAAACATACGACAAAATATGCTATGCCGCCATTTTTTCTGTAATGATTCAAGTCAGAAACAGGAATCTTATATTTTATGACAGGAGAAAAAGATGTTTTTGTTTTATGAATACGACCCTTGACTTGAACTTTAATTAGTCTGTCTACATTTCTGTTTAGATTGTTTGTGTCACAGGAATCATACACAACAATATCTCCATCCCATAAAGGGAATGTATTAGAAGTACCTATATACGGAACCATCTTTGTAGACCTAGACAGGTATCTATTAACTTCTGAAACGGCAAGTATTTCAACATTAACGGTTGTTATCATACACTTAGGTGATTTTTTAGTTCTACAATCTTTTGATGCAAATCATACTTCTTTCGTGTCTGCTTTTCTGTGCGACATTGCTTTTCGAGTATTTCTATCTGATGAAGCAGTTTCTCTTGTTCCTCCCGTTTGATGATTTGATGTTCTATGGATTGTTCAGAAGAAGCATCCAAATCGCCAATGGAAAAGATAAAGTTCTGCCAGGCATCATCAAGGGTTAAGCCTTTCAGATCAAGACTAATGGATTCACTCCTTTGCCAATCAGACTTAAGCAGACGGGTATGGAAAACTGCGAACTGGGTTTCTTCGCCATATTGCAGGGCGAATATCATTTTTTGTCCCACTAACTTATTGAGCAATAACAGACACTGGTCACTATACGCTTTTTGCTTCAAGATGACTTGCACAAAGTAAAAGCCTGTGATGTCCTTTCCTGCGGCCAAAGCAGGTACTGTTGCTTGTGAGATACGAGCCACTATCACCATACGACTGATGTCTGCATCGAAACGGTTACGCTCTGCCGCTTTGAGATTGAATTTCTCAAAGAAAGCCTTTTTGGGAAGAGGCTGATTGACGGCAGTAGAAGCAGGCAGTCCGAACATAGGCATCACTTAATTACTAAGAAACAAATCAGTTCAAAATCATCGAGTCCCACATAATGCTCTTCAAAGAGTTCTCCAGCAAAACCCTCTAAAAAACTATCTACATTCGACTGCTCCTTGACGGAGATAATCGAATTGATGGCCTTGCTCAGAAGGTCGGAATACTTACCCATCCGCAAACCATCTCTCGTTTCCTTATTGAACTCACGACACAGCGTCACATCCGGCTTATCCATAGGCTTGCATATCAGACGCATCTTGTCGAGCAAGTCTTTCGGATGCAAATGGTCAACCTGCACTTCGCCATCATCACGGATATAGACCATGTAGAATGGATGCAACTGGTTCTTGTGGTCGATGTTTACGCCTGCTGTTCTGTTCTTCAATACGAAGATAGTACCTGCAGGAGTTTGCTGGTTACCTCGTACCACAGCATGAAGTCCGAAGGGCGTATGTTCTACGTCATGGTTGGTGCTGATGTACTCCAGCAAATCCAAACGGAATTCATTTAAGCCCAAGTCCATGATGCTGACACCCGTATTCATTTCTTCAAGGTCAACCACATCTTCTTGCAACCGCTCCAGTTGTTTGCGGCGATATTCCAAGTCGTCTTTCTCTTCAGGAGAGAGGATGTTGTCATCGCCTGTAGCTGTCATCACAGTTACCTTCATGCGACTTTCCACACGTCCCTTCAGGTTGATGTACTCGTCAAGTGTCATATCTGGCCAGTAGTTCACGAGCTGAATTTGCGCGTTCTTCGATCCGATACGGTCGATACGTCCGAATCGCTGAATAATGCGCACAGGATTCCAGTGTATGTCATAATTCAGCAGGTAGTCGCAATCCTGTAGATTCTGACCTTCGCTGATACAGTCGGTAGCTATCAATACATCAATTTCTTCTTTGATAT
>JAEEGF011946221.1_pt1 | contig 13896 bp, 12 predicted proteins | sample 9134171 | NCBI WGS metagenome assembly JAEEGF01 (sample SAMN16246542, study PRJNA631951) | gut metagenome | biome: gut microbiome; feature: rumen; material: AP-attached | host: Bos | place: Iran: Karaj | collected 2018-10
TTCGCTGCGGTATTGGCGGCTGTGCATCAGCGCGCGGTACTTCCATTCGTCGAACCCGTCCGAAAGATCCGTCAGAAGCTCGTTTTCCTTCAGCTTCCGGCTCAGGTTTTCGGCGCTGTACCCGTAGTGAAAGAGCGCGTCGGTCTCGTCGACGGAGCAATTCCAGCCCTGTACGTTCTGGAATCCGTGGAACATCTCGTGCACGAGCTTCGACGCAAACACGGCGATCGGCATCTTGTCCGCCGCGTACCAGATCGCGATCGTTTCCCCCTTGTACGGGATCGCGGTGTTCGCGCAGAAATCGACGGTCTTTTCGACGTATCGTCCGTCGAAGAAGCATTCCGTATCGTTGTACAGCGCGAATTTCAGCGGACGAAAGCCGGGAAAGATCCGGTCGAAATCCAGCGACGCGATCGCCGCGGAGATCTCCCTGTGCAGCGTTTCCAGATGAAGCGTTTCCATGGTTCCTCCTTTTTTTCAAACCAGTCCGAAGATCCGCTCCGCAAGCGCAAGCGTTTCCTCCGCGGTTCTGGTTTCGTCCCGCAAAAGCACCGGAAATCCGGCGGAAAGAAGCCGGTCGTACCTCTCCCGCGAATTGATCCGCGAAAGGCACTTCCGGAAGTTTTCCATCGCCGCCTCCGGATCCGGTTCCTCCAGGATGAGCCGGTACAGATACTGCTTTTCCGCGTCCGGACGCTCGAAAAACCGGCGTACGGAAACGTCCGGATCCGCAAGCATGATAAGCACGTGCCCCGGTGCCGCGATCGTTTTGAGCGTTTCGACCGAGATATTCGTGTCGACAAAGACCGGCCTGCCCTGCGCGCAGATCTTCGGCAGCATTCTTAGCTCCAGGATCTCGCATTCCCTGCTCACCGCGTCGTACCACGCCTCGTATTCCTCCGGCGAACGGCGGATGAACGCGCGCCAGTCCTTCAGGTCGCGCGTATAAAGAAGCGCGGGAAATTCCGCGGCGTCGAGCGGCTCCGGAAAGGAATCGTGCCAGTTTTCCCCGCACAGGATCCCGCCGTGCCGTTCGGCCAGCAGACGCGCCAGCGTCGATTTCCCGGCGTATGCGTTTCCGATGATAAAATAAGCGTTGTCGAACTGCATGCTTTCTTCCGCTACCGCACGAACGGCGCGCTGTATGCCGCGTTGATCTCGGCGATCTCCTTCTCGCCGTCGATATAGGGCTGATAGAGGCTTTCGATCCTGCCGCCGCCCAAGTTGTCGCAGCCGGAGCAGAATTCGCATTCCGTGCCGCAGTCGCCCCAAAGCGCCCGCCGCACGATCGCTTCGCGCTGTTCGCGCGTGGTGTCCTTGATCAGAATGGATTGCATGCTTCCGCTCCCTTCTGTCAGCATTCCTCAGATGACGCCGAACGGGATCAGCACGGCAAGCAGGACCGCGACCAGCGCCCATTCCGTGATGAGGAATGCCCTGCGCTTTTTCGGGGCCATGTCCGGCACATAGTTGCTCGCGAGGAAGAACGGAACGTAGGTCGTGATGAACACGGGGATGACGCCCCACCACTTGTAAACCCAGATGAAGGAGCGGTTGCTCGTGCCGGCAAGGAACGACTCGAACAGCGCAAACAAAAGCGCCATCTCGATCGCGCCGACGAGCTTGCAGCTGATTCCCTTTTTGCCGTTTTTTGCAAAGTACCGCCTGGTCCGGTCGTGCGGAAGCATCTTGAACGAGATGATGCCCGCAAGCGAGAACATCATGGACAGCTCCCAGCACACGCCGATCAGCAGGATGAACGTGGTCGACCGGTTCGACACCGCCCACAGCGGATAGCCGAAGATCCTTGCGATCACCGCGTTCGCGATCTCGTACAGCCAGTGCACGCCGTACAGCGCGAGCCCCGCAAAGACGATTTCCTTGTTTTTCTTGTGGATCTCCGTCCAGTAGACGTAAAACACGACCGCCAGAATAAAGATGAACGTCCAGTTGAAGTTCTCCGTGCTGCGCACGCGGATGGCGTCCACCAGTGCCTTTGACTCCTCCGAGCCGTCGCCCCAGAATACAAACATGCGCCTGACCTCCCTCTTCGGTTTTTGTCAGATACAGTCTACCATATTCCGGTCCGGTTTTCAATCGGAAATCAGCGGACGCCGAGGCCGCTCTATTCCTTCGGCCGATCCGCGGGATACGCGCCCTCGAAAACGGCATGCGCGTCCGGCGCATCGGAGAACGGAACGCCGTACGCGTCGTCCAGGTCGATGAACACCGGTTTGATTGCGGCCGGTTTTTCCATTGTCCTGCCCTGCTTCCCTTGTCCGGCAGGGCGGTTTTCCTTTACCTGATCCTTCTGTCCGTGCAGCATGCCGTATCCTCCGTTCGCTCCGGTCCGAAGACGCGTTCCGCGTCATTGCGTCGATACAACGGCAAAACCGCCCCCTTTCGAGGGCGGTGCAAGCCATCAGTTCTTTGTCATGTCCATCATCACGGCAGTCAGGCTGCTGTTTTTGTACGGGATATCGCGGACCGTGCCGATGTAGTCCCTGCCGAGCATGTCGAAGAAATCGCCGCCGATGTTGATCTCCGGAAGGCGGCCTGTGATCTTGCCGTCCTCCAGAAGATACGCCATCTGCACGGGCGTCGCAAAATGTCCTTCGGGCGTCATATCGCCGCCTTCCGCGATGACCATGAAGATCGCCTTGCCGGGCACGAGTTCTTTGAGCGTCTTTGCGGTCGGCTCGACGTACAGTCCGTGGAAGCCGATTCCCGGTACGCCGTCGTACGGCGCGTCCGCATTGCCGGAATTCGGAAGTCCGTACTGCTCGGCGGTTTTCTTCGTGGTCACGAGCGTTTTCAGCACGCCGTTCTCGATCAGCACCGAACGGTAATCCTTTGCAACGCAGCCCTCGGCGTCGAAGAAGCAGGCGCAGTCCCCGGTCTTCGGGTTCATGTCGTCGCAGAGGGTCAGCTTGTCGGAAAAGACCTTCTCGTTGAGCTTGCCGCTTAAAAGCGATGCGCCCGCGACGTACAGATCGCCGATGAAATGCTGCAGAGAAGCGGCGATCAGCTCCTCCGCCGCCGCGACGACGGGATACCGGCCCGGCTCGAGATCCGCGGGCGTGAAGAACGCGTCGTACTGCTCCTTGAAAGATGCGAGTATCGCGTCTGCATCGAACTGCTTGCCTCTCCAGACGAAGAACGTGTCGAACAGGTTGCCGGAACCGCGGTTTTGCGCGAGCAGCCCGATGTCGAGGCTTCTGACCTTACTGACAAGATGACGGCCCCTGGAATTGCGGTATTCCTTGAAGGCGTCCGTCAGGATGATCTTGTTCGAGAATGCAAACTTCGGGCACAGCGCGCCGAGGCGGTCGAGGAAGTCCTGCATCGTCGGAATCAGTTCCGGGATCGGAAGGATCTCCTCTTCGTCGCGCTCCTCGATCTCCAGAGCGCCTTCGAGATTGCAGGGGTACGGAATGCCGAAGCCAAGCGCTTCCTTTGTCTGTTCGGTGAGCTTCTCCTCGTCCGGCTCACCGAGGCAACCGGCGACGCCGATGCAGCCGTTTTCATAGACGCGGACGGTGCCGGTCGTTCTCTCGGTCTCGCGGAAGCTGTCGATCTTGCCCGCGGTGACGTTCAGCGTGACGCTGTGCTGTGTTTCTTTGATGAATTCCTTTTCCATTGCGCTCACCTCACTGTACATGCATGGACGATACTCTGACATACGGGCCGCCGAAGCCGACCGGAAGCCCCATCTGCTCCATTTTGCCGCAGCCGCCCGTGACAAACGAAAGCAGTTCAACATCCTTGGTGAGCCCGTCGATCAGCCCGAGCGTCTCGAACACGGAGCCCGTGAGTACGCTGATCTGCACCGGACGGCCAAGCTTGCCGTTTACGATCTCGTAAGCAACGCTCGGCGCGATCGTAAACGTGCTCATGCCGCTGCCGTGGCTGATCGTCTTGACATAATACCCTTTTTCGATCGGCGCGATCAGCTCGTCGAACGTGAGATCGCCGCCCTCGATATACGTGGTCGTCATACGGACGATCGGTTCAAAATTGCAGTCGATCGCGCGGGCGTTGCCGGTCAGCCCCTCGTCGAGCGCCGCCGCGCTCATCGCGTTGTGCAGTCTGCCCGCAAGCACGCCGTTTTTGATCAGATAGTTCTTTTTCGCCTTGGTGCCCTCGTCGTCGTACGGAACATAGCCGAAGCCCGGGACGCTGCCGGATTCCGCAATCGACAGGATCGGAGAGCCGACCGTTTTGCCGAGCTGCCATTCTTCGCGCATGGACTCGTCGGAAAGCATGAAGTCGGATTCGGACTTGTGCCCGAAGGATTCGTGCGCGAACACGCCCGCCGCCTCCGGAGACAGCACGACCGGGTAGCTTCCGGGCTCGACCGGCACGGAGTTGCGCAAAAAATACGCCTGTTCCTTAACCGCAGCGCGAAGCGTTTCCCCGATGTCTTTGAGCGCATCGAAGCGCGTTCCGCCCTTTTGCCAGTGTCCGGAGAATTTCTTTTCGCCCTCCGCCATGCTGAAATTGAACGCCAGTCCGCAGGTCTGATAATCGTATTCGACGTCCGCGCCGAGGCTCGACAGGAAGCGGAATTTGCTGTTCCGGTCGAGGTATTTGCCTTCCGGCAGCGTCACGCAGGCATCCTCTGTGAGGATCGGCAGATAGCTGAAAAGCAGCGCCTGCTTTTCCTTCAGCGGAATGTCGCGGACCGAGCAGTCCGCAAAGCTTGAGAGCTTGTCGCGGTTCCGTTCAAAGCGCCTGACGATCGGATCGTCCGCGATGTCCGGGTTCGCCGTCGCCGCGGCGTACAGACCGTCCAGCGTCTTTTGCAGGTGGTCGACGTCCGTCACGGACGCGTAGTACCAGAGCCTGCCGTCGTACACGCGGACAAACGCCTGCTTTTCCAAACGGTTCCGCATCTCCTCGAGCGCGCCCGCCTTGTAACGGATGACGGTGCGGCTGCGGTCCTCGATGCGCACATCGGCATAAAAGCCGTCTCGGAATTGGATCATGTTGTTCCTCCTGTTCATTTTGATTCCCTGATCGCTTTCCACATCGCAGAAAACGTTTTGTCTTCAAAGCTATGGATCACGCCCTCGACGCCCTGCATCGCCGTCGCGCCGAGATCGTCGTACGCACTCATCTTTTCCGGATAATCGACAAAGCGGACGGCGTTCCCGTCGTAGTTCGGCGCGGCGTCGAACGCTTCGGCGATCCTTTTGGCGGTTTCCAACGACGCGCGCGCCGCGTCCGGGTCGCCCCCCTTGTACTGCGCGAACGCCATGCAGGCAAACGACGGGCTGTTGACCTTATCGAGAAAGCTCGGCGTCTCCGGTCTGCGGAGCCCCGAGAGCATGCCGGTCAGCCATTGCAGGATCTCCTCTGCCGAGGAAAAATCGCCCCGGTTCATGTAGACGTTCAGAAACCCCATGACGGTGCGGACAAGCGCGGTCACGTGGGTGTCAAGCGCCTCCGAAAGATACGGGACCGCCTCGTCCGTTCCGCTGTCGTCGGTCAGCATCAGCCCGATCTGGTCGCAGTAATATCCGCCGACGTTGTGCTGTTTCAGAAGCTCCAGCGCTTTTTCGCGCTCGCCCAGCATCTGATGCGCGGTCGCGATCGCGCCGTAAATCGTCAGTTCGCCGATCTCCGGATCCTCGTTCTGCGGAAGCAGCGGCAGCGATTCGATATAAAGCTCCAGCGCCCGCAGCGCATACTCCTTCTTCCCGCTCTCCAGACCGAACGCCCGGTACAGCGCGGCGCTTTCATGCACGATCTCAAAGCTGTTCGGGTATTTCTTCAAGGCCTTTTCCGCTTCCGAAAGCCCCGCGGGATCCTTGTCGCGGCGGTATTTTTTCAGCCGCGCGACCGTTTCCTTCAACCGGTTGTCCTTCATCCGATAGCCCAGCAGCACGTCCACGGAGGTATCGAAAAAGTCCGCCATCTCCATGATGAGCCCGATGTCCGGGATCGAAAGACCCGCTTCCCACTTGTAGACGGCGCCGGGCGTGACGCCGAGGACCTCGGCAAGCTGTTCCTGCGTCAGCTTCCGCACCTTACGGAACGAACGGATGTTTTCGGCAAGCTTCATGTCCATGCCCCCGGCCTCCCTTGCTTTATGTCTGTATTGTACAACAAAAACGGGGTGATGTACACACATCGTTCATACAAATATGATAGTTTTTTCTCTACTGTCGGTATGAATTTCCGACGTACCGGCGCTATCGGAGGGTTTTCAGGTATGCCTTGTGCGCATCGGTGACGCGAAAGCTCTCCACAGCCTTTTGGATCGCCTTTTTGTGCACCCATTCGTCCGGCCGCCGCTGCTCGAAGTACGGCACAGCCGCGTCATACTGCCTGGCAAGCGCCGTTGCAAAGTACTATGCGGCCATCATTCTGAGATAGTAGTCCTCACCCTGCCCGGACGCGGCCGGATCAAGGTATTCCGGCTTGATTGCGGCCGGCTTTTCCCTTGTCCGGCGGGGCGGTTTTCTTTTGCCTGATCCTTCTGTCCGTGCAGCTTGCCGTATCCTCCGTCCGCTCAATATCCTGTATAGTCGAATGCTTCATACGACCACTCGCCGTACTCGCTCTGCTCCTTCGGACAGAGAACGGTATGCGTTTCGTGGGAGAACGATTCGAAATCATACGCCCACAGCGGAGAGAAGGTCTCGTCGTCCGCGATGTAGTCGGGATGCGGATGGTCCTGCGAATAGTGGGAGACGGCGTAGAACGTCGCCGGATCGTAGCTGTCCTCCTCCTCGCGCTTTTCGTCGGTCATCATAAAATAGCGCAGCGCGCCGCCGGTGCCGAGCACATAGGTCGGGTCGATGTGATAATCCTTGCCGTTGATCCGGACGTAGCTCCACTGGTGTCCGGACAGATCGTAGGACCGCGTTCCGCTCATGGTCGTCGCCTGCACGCCCGCCTGCATCAGCAGATAGGAATACGCGCTCGAGATCTCGTGGCAGATGCCGATCCCGGTCTGGAAGAAGCGATAGCATGAGGTGTAGTCCACGTACTCGTCGTACATCTTGCTGTAGGTATCCCAGTCGTATTCGTAATGGTCGGAGAAATAGATGTACAGCGCGAGACACTTCTCAAAATCGGAATAGTCGTCCAAAAAGACCTCGTTCAGCATGTCCTCGATCTGTCTGCCGAATTCCTCGATCCGCGCCTTCGCCTCCTCCGGCGGAACGAGGTACGTAAAGCTTGCGACGCCGTCGACCACGGAATGCTCGCGGTCCCACGCATAGCTGATCAGCTCGGGCAGGATCGGCAGACAATGCTCCGGAAACTGCCCCATCATCCAGTCATAGGTATACTGGTCCTTGCAGGCAAACGTGTCCTCGCCGTTCAGCACGGCGTCGACAAGGTTGTACCACGCGTCGCACATATCCTTGCCGAAGACCTCCTCCATGTAGACGGAGCAGATCTTGGGCTGAAAGACATAGTGGCTCTCGGGCTTTTGCGGCAGATCCTCCTCGCCGATCCAATCGCCGCGTTCCTCTGCCGGCGTGAAGCCGGGCACGACCGTCCCCGGCGCGAGATATTCCCACGTGCTTTCGTCCACCCGCAGCGCGCAGGTCTCGCCGTCCCGGTAAAACGTGACCGTCATCGGGTTTCCCTCCGGATCGACGGAACGGAAGACGACGCCGTCCGCCGCCGCGGAAACCGTGCCGCCGTCCAGCCCGATCAGCCGGTACAGCACGACCGACATCACGTACGAGTTTTCGATTTCCTCGATCACGACGAAATCCGTATTGTCGTTTGCGTAGACGCCGACGAATTCATTGAGATCGACCGGCTCGGCGGGCACAACGACGATCTCCTCCGTCGGTGCGGCGGTCTCCTCCGCGACCACCGTGATCGGCTCCGCCGTTTTCGGCTGTCCGCCCGCGCACGCGGCAAACAGCAGCAGCGCGCACAGCGCTGTCCATATCTTGTTGATGCTCTGTTTCATGGCTGCATTGTAGCACGGAAATGTAAACAAATCATCACACAGATGTTACAAATGCCGCATTCATACCGAAAACCGGGCATTTTGCCGCCTTGCCCCGATCATTTGTCTGCTTTCAGCGTATACGTCGCGCCCCAGTGTTTCAAAACCGTGACGGAAGAGAATCCGGCGGCGCGCAGCGCTTCCGTTTCGTGTTCGACGGTCAGCGGGGTATCATAGTGACAGAGCGTATCGTCCCGGATCCCCTGCTCCCGCTTCAGGCGCACAAGCTCCGCGCGCCGCGCCCGCTCCTCCTCGTCCGAAGCGGCGAAGTAATCCGTCAGGATCAGAAAACCACCCGGCTTCAACGCGTTTCGGACCTTCTCATACAAAGGGATCTTTTCTTCCTTTGTGAAGTGATGCAGCGACTCGACGGACACCGCCGCGTCGAACGCGGATTCCGCAAACGGTACGTCAAAATAGGAGCCCGCGATCAGGGTCAGCGCATGATTCGGAAACTTCCTGCGAAGCGCGTCCAGCATCCCCGGCGCAAGGTCGATCCCGGTGATCCTCGCGGCAGGAACCGTCTCCAGATAGTACCCGAGCTCCAGGCCCGTTCCGCATCCCAGATCCAGGATCGCGGGATCCGCAGCCTGCGGCAGGCAGCTTGCGGTAAACGGATAGAACTCCCGCGCAGACTCGATGCACGTCAGCTGATGCGCCTCATACCCGTTCAACCGGTTCTCAAAGAATTCTCCCATTTTCTCAAGCATGCCGTTCTCCTCCCCGCATTTCGGGTCGTCCGTCCTTTCTTCAAAGAGTCTTGCGGAGCTCGCAGCAATCGTGTCCCTTCGGGACGTCCCTGAGCTCGCCGCGAAGCTGATAGCCGTTCTTTTTGAAAAAGTCGACGTTCCAGTCGCCTGCGCTGGTCAGGGCCATCGGCGCGCCGTTTTCCTTTGCGAATGCTTCCGCCTCCCGCAAAAGTCGTGTGCCGAGGCCCTGACGGCGCAGCGGCTCCTTGACAAACACTGCCTCGACAAAGCAGCAGTCGCCTTTGTTTACGTCCGCAATCACGCCCGCAATTCGCTTGCGTCTTACAGCTTTTTGCAGGCGAAATCGCCGTATTTCAGGCACCCGTCGGCGAATGTTGCCTTCAGCAGACCGTCCTTTCTGCCGAATTCGTTTTCGCCGATGGGGCAGAGGCGGAAGGTCAGCGGGTCGCCGTCGTCGTCGATCGCGTTGACATGCAGCTCGCCGTCCTTCATGAAGACCTCGTCGACGATGAACTCGGCGTCTTCCGGATGCTCGTATTTGCCGCAAAAGCTCTCCCACTGCGACTTGTCCGGGTCGCGGATCGCGATGTCCTCGATACAGACGACAGGCTCCGGCTCCTTGCCATGCATGATCGCGCGCATTCCGCTCTCAAAGCTCAGAAACGCGCGGATGTCCGTATACTCCCTGTTGCGGAGGATCACCAGCGTCCTGTCCGCGTCGATCATCCGCTCGAACCAGGTGCTGACGCCCGGCATGCCGCCGCTGTGACTGACGACGAGACCGTCCCCCTCGTCACGTCCGATGAACCAGCCGAAGCCGTAGCCAAAGTCCTCCCCGTTATTGCGAATCACGGCGTCCTCGCCGCTGTTCAGCTTTCCGGGGGTATATGCGGGCTTCAGCTCTTCCGGCGTGAGGATCTTGCCCTCGCGCAGCGCCCGATCCCATTTGAGCATGTCGAAGATATCGGTATACACGTAGTCGTCGCCGTTCAGCCCGTCGAAGGCAGCCACGCCGCCGACCTCGTCGGAATCCACGTCTGCGACCCATTTGCCGTCCTCAAACACCGTCGCCTGCGCATATTTCTCAAACGGAACGCCGTCCCTGCGGATATGGCAGCAGCGGGTGGAGGTCATGCCGGCCGGTTCAAAGATGTTCTTTTGCAGGAACGTCTCATAGGGAACGCCGGACAGCCGCTCCGTGAGAAGCGCCAGCAGGTTGTAGCCGGTGTTGGAGTATTCCAACCCCTCGCCGGGGGCAAAGTACGGCTTCGCCTCGGTTTCCTGAAGGAAGCGCGGGATCTCGTCGTTGCCGGGGACCCGCTTTTCTTTCTCCCAGATATTCGTGAACCACTCCGCGTCGTCAAAGTAATCGGGAATGCCGCTCGTGTGGTTCAGAAGATGCCGGACCGTCGCGCCTTCATACGCGGTCAGCTCCGGAAAGTACCGTGTGATCCTGTCGTCAAGACCCAGCTTGCCCTCCCGCACCAGCAGCATGACCGCCGCCGCCGTGAACGCCTTGCTGACCGAAGCCAGCTGAAAGATCGAATCCTCCGTGATCGGCGTCGTGTTTTCGGGATCCCGGAAGCCATAAGCGCCTTTACTTACGATCTCGCCGTTTTCGGCATACAGCCACGCGCCGTTGAAGCCGCCCTTTTCAAAGGCCGCGCGGGCCGTTTTTTCCATCATTGTTTTTTTATCCATAATCGTTTTTTTCCTTTCTTATTCCTCGTTTAAGATATGAAATCCGCATTTTTCCGGAACGCGTCCCGAAGGGGCGTTTTCCGGCAGACGGATCCCGTACACCTCCCGGTTTTCTCTTGTGATATCGACCGATTGCATGGTGTTTTTCTCCTTGCTTATCTCTCGTGATCTGTAAAAAGCGGACCGGGCAAAGCGCTGCCGGTCCGCGGTCGATTTGTATGAAAAAGCAGAATGCTCCTGCACACAATCAGACGACGGCGTGATCCGCTTCCGAAATACGGAAGCAAACCAACCTTCGGGTTCGGCTATGCTCTTTGTCGCAAAATGCTCTGTGTGCGGCCTTTTTTCGGGCAAGGAAACAATGCGCGTCGATCACAAATCACGCCATGCGGGCGATTCGCGTTCACGGCTCCGGTTCCTTTGTGTGAAACTCCGGCTGCACGCCGTCAATGCCGTTCGGCTTGACGTACAGATCACTATGCGGTAAAGATCATAGGTCGACCTTCCTTTCTGATTTTCCGCGCTCCTTTCGGAAACGCGGCGCAGGCTCATTCAGCCCTGCATCGTATTATAAACGATGCGGCGCCGTTTGACAATACCAAATTTCCGATAGTATCATAAATAACCGCCTTCCGTCCGCGCAGGCGTTCATCTTCCGCGGGATCGGCTGCAAAGCAAAAGAATCGCTCCCGGCGGCGGTGCCGGGAGCGTGTTTCGATCGGGCGGTTATGCCGTCTCGGTAAAGAAGCCGAAGGAGTCGAGGGACCGGATCACGCGTTCGAGATAGCTGTCGTCGATGATCGGCCACTTGAAGCCGAGCCGGAAGAGCGCGTTGACCGTGAAGCGGTGGTCGGCTTCGACCAGCGTAAGGTCGTCGCCCTCCTTGTTGGAATAGGCGACCAGCGAGAGCACGGTCCGGCTTTCCTCCTCGTGCTTTGTCGCCTCGCTGAGCGTGTTTTGGAACTCCGCCTCCGAAACGGCCCTGACGTCGAAGCCGTGCTGCCGTACGACCGCCATCAGATCCGCCATGGTGACCGAATGGTTGTTGTTCACGTGGAAGATGCTGAAGCGGCTGTCCGCGCCGGCGAGCGTCAAAACGGCGTTCGCAACGGAATCGATGGGAGAGAACTCCGCGGGCTGCTCGAGGATCGTGACCGGAACCTGTCCGAGCCGGATATACGCCCACAGCGAGCGCATAAAGGCGTTCGTTTCGAAGTTGATCTGGAACTCGCCGTCCGTATGCCGCCCCATCAGGTTGCCGACGCGCAGGATCACCGCGTCGAGTCCGCGGTTCACGCGCGCGTTGAGGATCGCGCGCTCGGCGAGGAACTTGGTGCGGACGTAATCGTTGTCGACGTTCTGTCCGAAGTAGAGCATGTCCTCCCGGAGCTTTTGCAGATTCCTTGTGCCGATCTCGCCGCCGACGCTGATCGTGGAGATCTGCACGAGCCGCTTTTTGCTGCGCACGCAGAAATCGATCAGGTTTTCGACGCCGCGCACGTTGATCCGGTCGAGGATATCGTCCTTTGCAAAGTGCTTGACGCAGGCGGCGCAGTTGATGACGGCGTCGGCGTCCGACGCTTCGAGCGCGCTGAGGCTCTCCGGCACGGTGATATCGCCGTCCACGCAGAAGATGCGCTTGCCGAACAGCTCCGGCATCATCTCGCCGAAGTAGTACATCAGCATCGTCTTCATGCGCTTTTCCGCCGTTTCATAGCGGCCGCGGCGAATCAGACAGGTGATCTTCCCTTCGGTGTTTTTGAGGTATGCGTACAGTACGTGGACGCCGAGGAAGCCCGTCGCGCCGGTGAGAATGACGTTTCCGAGCGGCCGCGCGGAGATCTCGTCCACATGCTCCATGCTGTTGACCCTGATCAGCTCGTTGATCGCGGTGTAGTCAAAGTCCGCCGCGGCCTTGGATTTCTCGTCCTTCCCCTGGCCGACGATCACGCGGGCGAGCTCGCGCGCGGACGGGTTTGCGAACACGTCCTTATAGACGATCGGGTAGCCCTTGTTCATGGCAAACATGACGATCTCCGCCACGCTGATCGAGCTGCCGCCGATGTCGAAGAAGCTGTCCGTCGCGCTGACCCGATCGAGCCCGAGGATCGACGCGTATTTTTCGCAGATCTCGCGTTCGAGCGGCGTCGCCGGCTCCACGAAGTTACCGGCCTCCTCGCGCCGCTTCGGCTTCGGCAGCGCGCGCTTGTTGACCTTCTGGTTCTGATTCAGCGGGATCGCGTCAAGCTGCATGAACGCCGCCGGGATCATATACGAGGGCTTTTTGCTGCGGATGAAATCGCTGAGGCTTGAAAAATCCACCGCCGCGTCCGAGACGACGTAGGCGGCGATGTATTTGCCGCCGAAGGCCTCGTCCTCGAACGCCTGCACGGTCACGTCGCGAATGCCGGGATAGTCGCGGATGACGCCCTCTACCTCGGCAAGCTCGATGCGGAAGCCGCGGATCTTGACCTGACCGTCGTTGCGGCCGATAAAGTCGATCCTGCCGTCGTTGAGACGCCGTACGATGTCGCCGGTGCGGAACACGCGGTCGAAGCCGGGCGCGGCGCAGAACGGATTGCTCGTAAACACCGATGCGGTCCGCTCCGGAAGATGCAGATATCCGCGTCCGACGCCGCAGCCTGCGATCCACAGCTCGCCCATCGCGCCGAGCGGCACCTCATGTCCGAAGCTGTCGACGACGTAGAGCTTATAGTTGGACAGCGGCGATCCGATCGGAATGCGGTCATAGAGCCGGTCGACCGGCTGCGTCGTGGAAAAGATCGTGCACTCGGTCGGTCCGTAGCCGTTGGTCAGCGTATAGCCCTTCGGCGGCTGCAGCGGCACGAGCTTTTCGCCGCCGACGGACAGGTGCCGAAGCTGCGCGTCCGAAATCTGCGACGCGAACAGACGGCCCATCTGCGTCGTCATAAAGACGTGCGTCACGCCGTTTTGCTTGTAATACTCGTTCAGCAGCGGCAGATCGATCCGAAGGTCCTCCGGAACGATGCATACCGCCGCGCCGGTCGTGAGCGCCGGGTACATGTCCATCATGTTCGCGTCGAAGCCGAAGCTGGCGTACGCGGCGACGACCGATTCGGGCGTCAGTTCATAGTACGTCCGGTACCAGTCGCAGAAGTTGACAAGGTTTTTATGCGTCAGCATCACGCCCTTCGGCTTGCCTGTGGTACCGGAGGTATAGAGCAGGATGAACAGATTGCCGGAACGCACGCCGGACTCGGCCGCGCCGCCCTTTGGAAGCGATGCGATATCCTTCAAAAGCAGCACGGGACCCCTGTAATCCGGCAGCAGGCCGATCAGCGTTTCGTCGGTGATCAGCAGCTTCGCATTCGCGTCGCCGATCATGTACTGCAGACGCTCGGTGGGATAGCCCGGGTCGAGCGGCTGATACGCCGCGCCCGCCTTCAGCGCGCCGAGCGCGGTCACCGCCATGTATTCGCTGCGCGGGATCAGGACGGACACGACGTCCTCCGGTCCGATCCCGAG
>JAEEGF012378971.1_pt1 | contig 13896 bp, 14 predicted proteins | sample 9134171 | NCBI WGS metagenome assembly JAEEGF01 (sample SAMN16246542, study PRJNA631951) | gut metagenome | biome: gut microbiome; feature: rumen; material: AP-attached | host: Bos | place: Iran: Karaj | collected 2018-10
CCAGCGGTAGAGTCACAAAAACCCTCATAAATTCAATAGGTTCTCTTTAAAATACTACTGAATTTATGATGGTTTATCTATGCGCTTTTATATTACCGCTTACGAAATATGTGCCAAATTATGAAAAAAGCCCCTCATCCCCCAGCCTGTCTATAGCTGGTAAGATGAAGGGCTTTTGCTATTCATCATTTTTCAAAAATATAGTTTTAGCCAAACAACCACTTAAATAGTCCCATACTCCTGGTTCCTATCGTGAAGGTTGTCTTTTTGCTTCCGATAGCACTTATGCCATCTCCTGTTATAAGAATCGTAGCTTTTCCGCGTTTTACATTGTTAATGTACTTAACAGTATAGTATTCAGAAGGAACCTCGGTTCAGTTCTTACCGTCCTTGATAAGGACTCTGATTCCAACCTCTTTCATTTTAACTTGTGTATCTTTAAAAATCTTATCATTCACGCTGGAAACGCAGTTTAGATTAACGTTTACCTCATATCCGTTCTCTTTTGCGGCAAAAGCTGTTTTGGCAACACAGGAGCTGCCATCGACGCCAATAAGCTCCAGTTCTGTTACCTCCTGTTTTTCCAGAAAGATCTTGAACTCCTCAGAAGTAAAGGCACTGGGGTATTTCTTTTCAAAAATATATTCAGAAACAATAAGCAGATTGTCCGCTAAGGCATATTGGTCCTCTGACCCGGGATCACCTGCGTTTTTTACATATATGGTCAAAATGCCATCGTTATCCGCTTCGCTGATACGGTTATTGATCCTTGGAATCAGGTTCGGATCATATTTATGCATATATCTTTCCTGAACATCTATGACTAAAAGAGCCTTTATTCCATCAAAATCATCCAGAACGGATATTTCCAAGGCATTTTGGACCTGTTTATCTCCGAAATTTTTCAAAATCTTCAAAGCATTATGATAAGTCTCCAGAAGTACCTTATCGGGATTAATGCTTTTTGACAGGTTCTTCAAGGGTTCTGCAATTACTTCACAAACATAGGGCTCAAAGAGGATTTCTCCATATTTATCCATATGTTCCTGAAATACCGCCTCTCCATTTGGCAGCAGCTCCGACAAAAGCTTGGCACAGTCCTTACAATCCGTATTGCTCTTCATTGTTCTCAGAAGATATTCTGTATGGCACAGCTTCTCCTGCTTGTAGAGCTGCTGCACAGCCTGCTCATACTCGCTACGGTCGAAAGCCCATTCTGTGTCTATGAACCACCTGACATTTCCCTGGGCTAAGTAATATGGCAAAGTATAGTTCATTCGCCTTTTGTAGAGTTCAATATCCCAGTTCCTGCCAATCCAATCATGCCACACATCGCTATCAATAGGCTCTAAAGCTATGTTGTCGCCATATCTTTCCCAATCCTTAGCCGTATAGCCTTCTGTATATGCTATGCCTTTCTTTTTTTCCTCAGCAAAATCTTCTTTATCATGCAGCACATATCCAATACGGTTCCAATAGACGTAGTCCTCGGTCTTCTCTACATCAGCTACTATCACGATGCAGGAAAAATCAGGATCTTCCTCGCATAGAAGTATTGGCAGCGGGGCTCTATCCATATCGATAAGGGTCCTTACAAAGTTCCTGTCGCCCTTCCAATCAAGATCCATGCTCCATGCAGGCATCAATGATTCAAAAGTCTTTATGCCCGTTGCAATATATTCATCATGATCCGTAACATGCTGATCAAGCCATGTCCCAAGCGGGATGCCATCAACCGTCAACACATTATATCGAAAACCATTTGGATTTTTAATCTCTTTTACTCCGAGGTGGCTCACAATGTCTCCTTTGTAATATGCTAAAATATATCTACAAAGAATTTTAGGAGTTTCTCATGTCAAAGACAACTATCAAAAGAATAGCAATAGCGCTATTTATAATATTATTCCTGATAATAGTATATTTCTGCATAGGACAGCCTATACTTGCTTTCGTTAATGATAGAGAATCATTACAAGAATTCATAGCATCAAGAGGCGCTCTGGGCTGGGTAGTATTCTGTCTTTTGATCGTAGTTCAGACAATGTCAACCTGTATCCCCGGCACCCCCTTCTACCTTGCGGCCGGCTTCATGCTGGGTGGACTGAAAGGAGCTCTTCTCTGTGATCTTGGAGCAACCATTGGTAACACAATTGCCTTTGGCATCGGACGCCGTCTTGGGGCGAAGCCGCTCTATTTCATGTTTTCAGAAGATAGAATACGAAAAATAGAAGACAGGATCATTGCTAAAAATCCTGTCTTTATCCATTTCTTATTTATGCTGCTTCCGCTACCCAAGGACACCTACGCCTGGATAGGCTTTTATTCCAAGGAATCATTACCGGTCTGGTTCATCCTGACCTATATTTTTAGATTCCCGCACATCTTCGTCTATACCTTTGGCGGGGAACTCCTCATGGAAAAAAACTATGCCGTCCTCATCGCCGGAGCCATCTTCGCAATACTGGTTTATTCCGGATTGATGATTTATCTAAAAAAGAAGAAAGTTGCCTGAAGGGCATAAAATGTACTCTTTTTACCACTCTGTTCTTCTGATAAACTCTGCAAGATTCCTGCCGTATACCTCTGCGCCAAGAAGGTTAGGATGAAGATTGTCAAGGTAATACTCGCTCAGATGAGGTACAAGAGTAAATCCGTCCAAGACAGTTACATTCTTGTAGCTTCCGGCGGTTTTCTTTATCATATCGCAGTATCTTACGAAATTATCATAGTCCGCGGGATTGTCTCCTCTCCATATGGGAGAGATGCACAGGATGGGAATATCGCTTCCGTAGATCTCGGTCAGAGTATCGTAATACTCTGTAACATCGGAAGTCTTGGCTGGGTCATGATTATTATTGGTGCCCATGGCTACGATGATCTTGTCTGGAACATATCCGGGCATTGGCATTAAGGATTTCTTGTCATAAATGTATCCGCCGATTCCCTGATTGATAACATCATAATTAAGTAGTCTATTGGCTACACTTACATAGGTCTGAGCGGAACGCAACGGTCCAAAGCCCTGAGTGATGGAATCGCCAAGCCAGAGCACGCGCTCATTTTTGGTAGTCCTTTTTGCTTCTGAGTTGATCTCAAAATTCTTAATTAGAACTGTAGCATCAGCCGGAAGATAGATCACTACGCTCTTTTCGCCCTCAGGCATATCCCATTTTATATGTCCCTCTGTATCAATATCCTTGACATACACGATGCTGTCAGCAAGTCCATTGATACAAAGTTCAAAGGAATCCTGGGATCCGGTCCAGAAGAATTTGTAATCAAATGAAACCTTTGTAGCATCCGTTACCATCTCAATGGTCTTGGCAGTGGAGGCCATACAGCGGTCGTACCAGAAATCATTCGCTTCTTCAAAATATTTCATCTGATCAGCGGTGTACTGGAATGCCTGCAGATATCCATCCTCGGTTTCAGAAAAGCTGTAGGCTCCAAAATAGTAATTCTTTAACTGTTCATTATTCATTTTTACTGCCATCCTTTTAATTTTTTTCTCTATATCTCCGGTAATTCCGTATTCATCCTTGACTATTCCAATTACTGGTACCTGGTACCAATGTCGAGTCTGGTTCATTGCTGTCGGTGCAAGCGGTATTCTTCTATCCGACAGCTGTGGTGCTTAGTATTAACATCATAATTAATTCCTACTAAAAGAACTTTACCATTGTACTTTTTAAAGATATCTGCATATTTCTTATCAATGATCTGATCAATTGCTGTCTCACTGCTCTTATTCCACTTAAGCTCAACAATCAGAGCCGGACAATCTGCTTCTTTTTTTGGCCAGAATACTATGTCAGCGTAGCCTTTTCCGGTTGGCAATTCTTCAATTTTGAAATAATAGTCTATTCCGCTAAGATATGCCATTTTAACTACACTTCTAAGGGCCTGTTCGTTATTGTAGAAATCAGGTGCAGTCTCATCTGTGTGCATCTCGTCTATCAGCATAGCCACCACGTCTGATTCCATATTCCAGGTGGCTTTCAGGAGCTTATCCGACTTCTGGATCGCATTTATCAATTCCTTCCTGTTACCGTTTTTGATAGCTCTGACAAATTCGCTCTTTATCTCATCATTTGGGATGGAAACGGCCTCTTTATCCTCATCATAAGCAAGATATCCAAGGTGAATCAAAAGAGTGAGCACGTCATCTTTGCTCTCCAGAGATGTCAGGTCATTCTGAAAAGAGTTAGTGTCCACCTTAATTGCGGTCCCTCCAAGCATATCAATCACAGCGTCCTTTAGACCATCAAAATTCATATCAATGTAATCCCGAAGAGATTCGTAGGTCTCGGTCTTGGTCCAATAATTGCTGAGTTTACCTCTGATGATGGATTCCATAACGGACTTAGGATTGAAGATGTGTTCATCGCCAACACGATAACCGTCATACCAGTTTTTCAGAGCTTCAAAATCTATATCATTCTTGCGGCATAACTTCTCTACTTCCGGTGCTGTAAAGCCAATATATTCCTGCAATGGTCTGGGCTCAACCATGCTATATTCGTAAAAATCACTCATGGCGGATTCGTGACCATACTTTTTGATTGGAAGAATACCGGTCATGTACACCCCATCAAAAAGCATATCCGTCAGGCTGCTTTTAAACAGTGATCTAAGCAGCTTAATATACTTCTCTAAAACAGCCGTATTTCCCTTGCATTCCCTGAAAGGTGCATCCCATTCATCCATGATCAAAATCAGCTTATTTCCTGTCTTAGCAACAATTTTGCCAAAAGCATCTATGAGTTTATTATCCGCTCTGACCTCAGGATAATCATAGGAAAGGTCTGTGATAATGCCCTTTTCGATGCTGTCTATGAGGTCCTCCCCTTCTTCAAGATTAGACAGAAAAAAAGTCATATCAAGATAAACCACATCATGCTTGTTGAGGTGGGTCTTGAAAGAAGGGTCTTTTGCTATTTTAAGGTCCTTAAACAGGTCATAGGCGTCACACCCATTGCAATAATATGCGCAGAGCATCTTGGCACCAAAAGACTTGCCAAAGCGTCTGGGTCTGCTGACACATATTAGCTTCTGAGGGGATGAAAGACAAGCATTCATAAAAGCTATCAGCCCGGATTTATCAACATACTCACTGTTTCTGATGGTTCTAAACCCGTCATCGCCGATATTTAAATACTTTCTCGTTCTTGTAGCAGTCACCTCAGCCGGCGCGGTACTTCTCCCGCTACTGATATAAACATAATCATCAGGAATCATCCAACGTCCATTTACCGTCCGGGCCCCTGGAATCTTCCCCTGCGCGCAAAGAGCATTAACCTGCCTCTTACTGATATTCCATTTTTCTGATGCTTCTTTAGATGTCATAGTCAGCTCCTCCATGATCATTATAATACAAAAAGTGGGAAGTGGGAAGCCCACTTCCCACATCACGGGCTGGTATCACTTTTTCACGGTTACAGGCACCAGTTTTTTGAGGGACAATGCTATAATAGCTACGTCAATAGTGGTGCCTAATTGGGAGGAAGTCATAATGGATATGATTGATCAAAGTATCGAGACTATAAAAAATGAATTAACATGGTTTCTGAATAACATGAATCCTAATGACTATCAAGGGGCAGAAGATGATAATGAACTCGTCAACAGCTTGCTCACAATGAACAGAAGTGCTACCGATGACGAAGCACTGGCCCTGTATGACAGGCTTATTGATAATTATAGACATAAACATCCGGATATCTCCATCTTTGAGGATGCTGTTTATGATCTGAATAATGAGTTGGAAGCAAATGAAGACCTGAGAGAAACGACATATGCTGAGATATTTCCATATAAGGCGTTTCTTCCAAAGGAATAAGCCTAATAAATAGCAAAAATTAAGAAAATCTTAAGAAATTTCGACGGTATTTCTTAAGATTTTTTTGTTATCGTGAATTCTGTGCCCTTTTCAGGGCGATGCGGACATATTCGTGTCAGCAGCGGCATATCGCCGGAAGAATCAGCAAAACCAGAGAAGTAAGCTTGGAATTGTGGAATGAGTAGAAAGAAAAGAGAGTGGCATCCTGGCAGGGGGATACACAGTGGCAGTGCTGGGAAATGTAATAATTGACATTACGTATGATATACGTATACTATTAATATGTAAGGAGAATCCTTATGGCTACTGCATCTGAAATAGTCAAGAAAATAAAAAGATATACAAATTGTTACAAAATTGCTGAAGGAAGTAATCATGAAATCTGGCTAAACCCAGATACTGGGCAGAAATTTACAATTCCAAGACATCCAAGTCACGAAATACCAACTGGCACGGCTAATAGCATATACAAGGCCGCTGGATTAAAGTAAAGGAGAGTAAAAGATGGCAAAATATATTTATCCCGCAATATTTAAATCTGAGGATGATGGCGGATTTTCAATACATTTTCCGGATATAGAAGGCTGTTACACATGTGGAAAGGATCTTGAAGATGGTTTGAGCATGGCTAATGATGCACTTTCTCTCATGTTGGTAGAAATGGAAGACAGCCAGAATACCATTCCGGCTCCTACACCAATAACATCAATGAAATTGGAAGAGGGAGAGTTCTCTACTCTGATCTCTGTAGATACAATTCAATATAGACATGTGCTTAATAATATGGCAGTAAAAAAGACACTTTCAATACCGGCATGGCTCAATGACGCGGCGACAGCAGCAGGAATAAATTTTTCGCAAACTCTTCAGGAGGCGTTAAAATCAAAATTGCATTTGGCGTGAAAAAGCATTGTTCAAAAACTGAAATTAACGTCATTGCGAGTAATGATAAACATTGCAATGACGCTAATCGGTTAAAAAGCGATGGAATTAGTGATATAATAGCAAAAGATATTATTGGGAAAAAGCCTGTAGATAAGGAAAAGAGTGCGAAAATGTTGCGAACAATTGATCACAGATTTTTCACGGTGACAGGCACCAATGCGGGAGTTTAGACATGATCTATAGAGAGATAGAAATTAAGGAAAGCGGCTCCCTTGAGGGGGCTAAACTTGTTGTATATGCTCAGGAAGACTCTCCGAAGCTAAGGATAAAGCAGCGTCCACTGGTGCTGGTGTGCCCGGGAGGCGGGTATGAATATACTTCTGACAGGGAAGCGGAGCCCCTGGCGTTGGCTTTTTTGGCAAAGGGCTATAATGCGGCGGTGTTGAGGTATTCCTGCGCCCCGGCTACTTATCCAACTTCGCTTCTGGAGCTGGGAAGGGTTGTTCTTACGATTCGAGAGCATGCTAATGAGTGGCATGTGGACAGCAATTCCATCATAGTTCAAGGCTGCTCGGCGGGTGGTCATCTTGCGGCCAGTTACGCCTGCTTTTGGAGAGAAGATTTTCTGGCAAAAGAGCTATTGGGCGACACCTCGGATTTAGCAAAAGAGAACCTTAGGCCAAACGGTCTTTTGCTGTGCTATCCTGTAATTACTTCCGGGGAGTTTGCTCACAAGGGTTCATTTAAGAACTTGCTGGGAGAGCGGCTGGAAGAATTGGAGGGAAAAATGTCCCTGGAAAATGCGGTTACCAAGGATGTGCCCAGGACGTTTATCTGGCACACCTACACAGACGGCTCCGTGCCGGTGGAGAATTCCCTTCTTTTTGCTATGGCACTTAAAAAGCATGATATCAAAACTGAGCTGCACATTTTTCCAGAAGGCGGCCATGGCCTAGCACTGGCAAGTAACGTCACCGCAGGCCTTGAGGGAAAAGAAGTTGTGCCCGCTTGCCAGCCCTGGATAGATTTGGCCACGAGGTGGCTTGAGTATTACTGGGGGCGGATTATTCACGGTGACAGGCAGTGCGTCCCATGACGCTAATCGGTTAAAAAGCGATGGAATTAGTGATATAATAGCAAAAGATATTATTGGGATAAAGCGTGTAGATAAGGAAAAGAGTGCGAAAAGGTTGCGAACAATTGATCACAGATTTTTCACGGTGACAGGCACGAGTTTTCACGGTGACAGGCACGAGTTTTCTGTTTTTGTTGGAATAATGGAAATGTGATCATTCAAGAGATCGGTGATTATCACTAAGGAGGTTGACCTATATGATGGATTTAAAACCCACATCACCAGGAGAAGTATTACAGGAAGAGTTCCTGGAACCAATGAATGTAACAGCATATAGACTTGCCAAGGCGGTACACATCCCTCAGTCAAGGATTAGTGATATCATTAGCGGCAAGAGAGGAATTACAGCAGATACTGCTATGAGATTTGCAATGTACTTTGGAACCACTCCACAGTTCTGGCTGAACATTCAAAATCAGTATGATCTGGATATGCTTAAGGTATCAGGTAAGATTATTGACATGTCCGATATCAGACCGTACAATCTGATGCAAGTATAGATGAACGATGTTGCGTATATAACTTTACATGACGCCTACGGTAATGCAATATAATGATATTGAAATATAAATAAAATAACAATTGATTCGATATGCACAAGTGGCATGAGCGCGCTAATTTAGCCATATTGGTTGTTGCCGGCAGGGCACAGATTTTTCACGGTGACAGGCACCACTGTCTGGGAGGATAGTTATGAGGTTGTAATTGGCATAAATACTAATTGCGCCGGAAAAAAGAAAATGTTATATTATAAGTAAGAAAAGCACCCACTCCAAAGTGGATGCTTCCGGTTGGTAAATTAGCTCATAAATGAGCCGCCTCTCCCGTTTGCAGACAGGAGGGGCATTTTATTTGTGCTTTTCGTTTCTCTTATCGAGAAAGTTCAGCAACGCAATTAACAAACCGCTAGACGAACAGAGAAGTGCTAGGATTCCTAGCACGACCATGATGATCTCGTAATCTGTCATACGCGCCACCTCCCTTCAAGTGCTGTTTTGCCCGGGAGGATGCCACCCTGTCATGAGTGCTTTTCTGGTGCTTGATACAAGTCTTGATACAAGTCTGACAAAGCAAGCAGTAGCACCTATATCAGTATAGCAAACATATGTTTGGCGATGCAATAATTCTTATTTCGTTGAAAAGTGTAGAGGTTGAAAAGTGACTTGAGTGCTAATTTAAATTCCGGATTGTAACAGTAAATTCCGCATGAACTGACTTTACCTCCGCACATCTTTCCGCTATACTGCATAGGCTGCTGATTACCTAGCCTGTGTAAGAAAGAGAGGAAAGATGAGTACTCAAAAAGGTAATCAGAAACATCTGACTCTGTCAGATAGAATTAATATTGAAAAAGGTTTAAACAACAGTGATTCTTTCGCCGCCATTGCTAAAGTGGTGCACAAGGATCCTACGACCATATCCAAGGAAGTCAGAAAACATTCCAAGGTGAAGGAATACAAGGGTTATGGCAACACTCCTTGTGAATCCAATAAGGATAAGCACTCTCCCTGCAAACTTAAGCATGTATGTGGAGACATGGATTGTGACAAATTCTGCAGACAATGCCGCACCTATAGATGCAGTGATGTTTGTGGAACTTACGAACCAATGCAATGCCCAAACCTAAAGAAAGCTCCGTATGTATGCAATGGATGTGGAAAGCGTGTCAATTGCATGATGGAGAAGAAAATATATTCTTCCAAGTATGCTAATGATTGCTATCTCGAAACTCTTAGTTCCAGCAGAGAAGGAATAAATCAAACACCTGAAAGCATTCAGAAAATGAATGATATTCTGACTCCGCTAATCAAGAAAGGCCAATCGATATCACATATTTATGCGTCTCATGCTGAAGAATTAGGCTGCTCTAAACGTACTACCTACACGTATATCGATGCCGGTGTTTTTGATGTAAGAAACATCGATCTGAGGCGTAAGGTAAAGTACAAAAAGAGAAAGACATCCACTAACACCAGTGCCAAGAGCCGCGCTTATCGTATAGGCCATAACTACGAAGATTTTAAAAAGAGAACAGAAAAAGATCCAAACCTAAGTATCGTAGAAATGGACTGCGTAGAAGGTAATGCTGATGGCCATAAGGTTCTACTTACCTTTACGTTCCGTAGAACTACGTTAATGCTGATCTTTCTATTAGAAAGTCAGACTCAGGAGGAAGTTCTCAAAGTCTTCTCTTATCTTGAAGAAAGCCTCGGGACAGAGCTTTTTAGTAGACTCTTTGAAATCATCCTTACAGATGGCGGAAGTGAATTTGCCGACCGTGAAGGAATGGAAACATCGTCGGATGGCAAGACTCAGAGAACAACCGTCTATTATTGTGATCCTTACTCTTTTTGGCAGAAAGGTTGTTGCGAAAAAAATCACGAGTACATAAGATATGTCCGCAAAAAGGGATCATCTTTCGATGATTTGGATCAGGAAAAAGTTACGCTCCTGGCTAATCATATCAATAGTACAAAAAGAGACAGTTTGAACATGCATAGCCCATTCGAACTGTCTCAGTTGCTCCTGGATAAACAGCTCTTATCTGTTATGGGATATAATCTCATCGATCCAGATGACGTAACGCTGACACCAGAATTATTAAAATAAAATAGTTGTGCACAGGCAGGTATTTCGCGCTTTGAATTTGCAAAAGTTAATTCAGGTATGCGGAGCTTAGTCTCGCACACTAAGTCCGGATGCCCCTTTGGCATACTCAAAATGCAGAAAAAACTGTTCTGTTGGTGCCATTATAACGGCAAATGGATTAAATTTAAAGGAGAAAAACGGATGTTAGTTCCGCATGATTACTGGATCTTTGAGAATGCGGAATTAAATTCCGCATTCAAGTTCTCTCTTCATGCTTGTTTTCCCAGTGCCTCCCCCTGCGGCCCTTCTCCTTTTCTGCTGTATCCAGAGAGCTACTGCCTGAGGAAAAAAACTAGCATTTAAGGCAAAAGAATATAATCACCATATACTTTGTTTTCCTTTGTGGTCAGGTTATATACACAAAACGTACGCATATAATCAGTTGCATTATCATGCTCATATAGACGGCCTGTTTCATAGATCAATTTGTCGCCAACCTGATATACACAATCCAAATTTCCATCTATGTTAACAAGCTGTGTTGTCTTTTTATCCATGCTATTGTAAAAGCATAGACTATCACCATCCCGGTAATAGAAGCCCTCATCAGTCAAGTCATAAATGAATCCTTTGTCTTGCATATCCAGAATTTCTATAAAATCAGTTCCCTCATCAGGAAACAGATATGCTCCATATGAGTCTTCGCCAGCAACATATATAACCGCTCCGTTATAAGTATGTACTGTACCATAATATCCATGATATGGGGCATTAAACCTTTGGAGTTCATTACCAGAATAATCCAGTGCTACAATATCTCCATTATTCCAATAGCCAACATAGATTTTTCATTAGTTGCAGCAAGAAAATAGCTATCCTTAGCTATCTCAGCCTTAATATTACCATCGAGATCAATAACCAGGGTTTTTGAAGTTTCAAAGTCAATTAACACAATCTGATCCTGAACCAATGCCAGTTTGCTACCTCCATAACAGGTATTAAACAATAACTTGGGTTCACCTCCTGTTAAAGGTGTTTTCCACAACTGAAGCCTTGGTGCATGGCCTTGTCCCTCGCTTCTATCATCAATTGTGTAATAAATATACCCATCATTTATAAGCACACTGTGCAGAACCACATACTCTGCTCCTTCCCATTCCAAATACTGACCATGAAATTCTCTGTCTATAGGAAAGACAGAGAAAAGGGCATTATATCCAAATTCATCAGTGGTATATGTTTCGCCGTTATAATCAACTGTTCCTTCAAAATAATGGACATCTGATTCTTTTTTTATCGCTGACAGTTCTATCGTATCAAAGACAACCTGTTCTGTCTCTGATACTTCTTTTTCTTCAGAATCCACACTTGAGTAGTCATCAGTAGTGGATATTTCCACAGGGTCAGCCTCATCCTGTTCAGTTTCTGTTATTTCATTTTCCTCTGGTGCCACCTGGATAGTAGATTCTGCACTCGAAGCCTCTTCGACAGAATCCTCATAAGAAGCTGTTTCTGTAGCTTCCTCTGCCTTTGCAGTTCCACAGCCTGTTACCATGGTCACTGCAAGCCCAATACATACTGCATTCTTAATTATCCCCGGAATACTTTTCTTTAACATACCTTTTCTCCAGTCATTCAATTTTTAGATATTTGTTACAGAAGCCATAATACTTGAACAAAAATGATATAAATGTGGCTATGACTATGATGCCATAGCCACATTTATTTAATCAAGCTGGATTATTGAAAATCAGTTTGTTCCGTATACAGCAAAACCATGATACATTTGTTTCTAATTACCACGATTAGCATAAACTGTTATAGGAATTACTTTAGTCAAACCATTGGCCTTAACATATATACTTGTGGTCCCAGCGCTGACACCAGTTACTTTTCCATTTTTATCAACTTTCGCAATCTTGGAATTGTACGACCCACAGGTTACCACTTTTCCGCTTGAAACGATCTCTTTTAACTTTATATAAATTGGAAGCGTCCTCTGATTGAATACCATGGAAAAAACTTTTCCCGATCTGTCCGCAGCTTCTTCCATAAGCCTTGCCTGTTTTGAATATACTCCGGAAGGTTTGTCGCAGAGTACATGAAGGCCATTTCGAAACGCTCTTACCGCTATCTCTTCGTGTGCGTAATGCGGAGTTGCAATTATGACAGCGTCAATTTTGAGGTTGCCCTTTTCTACTGCATCAAAGAGCTTATCGGCACTTTCAAAGACGGGAACTCCCTCTTCTAACGATTTGTGAAGCAACTCCCTGTACGGATCCTTTACTCTTGTAAGTGCTGCAAGTTCCATTCCAGTTACAAGTCCGTCCTGCAGAATTGATGCGTAACGGCTTCCCATATTTCCAACACCAATAACAGCTGTTCTGTACATGTCTTAATCCTTCCTCATCATGCAAAATACATATCGTAACCTAGAAAAATCATAACAGAAGTCAGAAAGAACTCCAAGGCATGCGCCTTGGAGTTCTTTTAGTGTCTTGTATTTTATCTGACTGTTTTATGGTATCAATACTCCGTCTGCATCAAAGCTATACTTCTTGCCCCACTTAGTGATGGTCTCAGCTTTAGCAAGTTTTCCATCGGACTTAGCATAATATTTTTTATCACCTATAGTGATCCAGGCGGTATGTACGAACCTTCCATCTGCCTTGAAGTAATAGGTATAACCCTCAATATCTGTAAACCCGGTCTGCATCACACCTTCTTCATCAAAGTAATAAGTTGAAGACCACTTAGTCATCCAGCCTGTTATCCTCTTGCCGTCTTTGCCAAAATAGTAGGTCTTATCATTCTCTGTATAGAATTTGCCGGTCTGAAGAGTTCCGCGTTTACTAAAGAGATAGAAATCTCCGCCAATCTTCTGCATGCCGGTCAGGGTCTCACCGTCTTCTGTTATGAAGTAGGTTGCGCCCCATTTGGTCTTCCAGGTTCCCTTAATCTCTTCCGGTTCAGGCTCAGGGTCTTCTCCAATGGTATATACAGGTGACAGGAAAAATATATTCATTATTTTCCCATCGTCATATAGATCCTTGCTTTCACAGGTCCATTCTACGCCGTCAACGATAAGCTTGGGGTCTTCCGCAAACTCATGGGTATTAAAGTATCTACTTTCAATATGGAGCAATACTCTGTAGCGATACTGTCCCTCTGAGAAATAATCTTTGTCATCTGCTCTGACAGGAATAAAATTCTCATGCAAATACTTTTGCCAGTGAATATTCATGAAGGTTACAGGCGCAGGTCCGCTAAATGTAGGCTCCTGATATTTCTCTCCATCCACAAATATATCTGCAATGTTCGAAGTGGCCTCGATAGTCGAAATCTGCTTCTTGCCCTCTTCCGATAAGATATTATAAGTGAAACTGTGAGGACAGCCATTGGAAATCGGCTTCATCTCCTCATCTACAGCAGTTATATATACAGT
>JAEEGF011807826.1_pt1 | contig 13892 bp, 10 predicted proteins | sample 9134171 | NCBI WGS metagenome assembly JAEEGF01 (sample SAMN16246542, study PRJNA631951) | gut metagenome | biome: gut microbiome; feature: rumen; material: AP-attached | host: Bos | place: Iran: Karaj | collected 2018-10
GGCCTCGATGCCAGCCAGGAGCTTCTTCAAGTTGGCGGTGGCGAGGGTCAGATAGATGATTCTCTCGATGGAGATGGCCATACCGATGAGCAGGATGACCAACACGATGCCCATGAAACCAGGACCGCCATCGATGAACTGCTTCTTGATGGACTCACGGAAAGTCTTGGGAGCCTCTGTCTCAGCAGGGGTGATTTCTTCGGTGGTCTCAGCAGCTTGAGGAGCTTCAGCCACTTCGGTTTGTTCAGGAGCAACGACTTGTTCGGTCTGCTCGGTTTGCGCTTGCTCGTCTTGAGCAACGACGAGATTGCTGACGCCAAAGGTAACAAGGCCAGCAACCATGAGGAAAGCAATTAATTTTTTCATAGTTGAGTTTAAATGTTTTGATTATTACTGTTATGAATTACTTTTTTTGTTCTTTCATTGCTTTTCTGCGGAGAGAGCGGGATTCGAACCCGCGGTACCCTTTTGGAGTACACACACTTTCCAGGCGTGCTCCTTAAACCACTCGGACATCTCTCCTTAGCCTTCCAACTTCACAAACCCACTCTGAAATCGTTGCCAAAAGTACAACAATTTTTGTTTAGGCAAACAAAAAACTTTCATTTTTTATTGAAATTATTTTCCAAATGCTTGAAAGATAGCCTCAAAGCGTCATCTCGCCCCGGATGGAATTTTGCATGATTTCGAGGATTCGGTCCTTGGCGAGGCCTTCACCGATGAGGTACATGAGTTTGGCGACGGCGGCCTCGGTGGTCATGTCGTGTCCGCTGACGACGCCGATACGGGCCATGTCGAGGCTGGTCTCATAGCGTCCCATCTCCACCGACCCTGCCTTGCACTGGGTGATGTTGAGGATGAGAAGCCCACCGTCTATGGCTTCCTTGAGCGCGTCGAGGAACCAGGGGGCGGTGGTGGCGTTGCCCGAGCCGTAGGTCTCAAGCACGAGGGCGCTGAGGTTGGGCGTCTTCAGCACGTGGCGCACGAAGTCCTCGGAGATGCCGGGGAAGAGCTTCAAGATACCCACATTGCGGTCCATCTTGGTGTGCACCTTCAGTTTCTTGAAGTTGGGCTTCAGGATGCGCTCCTTATTATATTTAATGTGGACGCCTACGTCGGCGAGGTTGGGGTAGTTCGACGAGATGAAGGCGTTGAAGTTCTCGGCGTTAAACTTGGTGGCGCGGTTGCCACGCAGCAGTTGGTTCTGGAAGAAGATGCTCACCTCGGGCACCTGCGGTGTGTCGTCGTCCTTGGCGGCGGCAATCTCGACGGCGGCCAAGAAGTTCTCGCGGCCATCGCTACGCACCATGCCCATGGGCAGCTGCGAGCCGGTGAGCACTACGGGCTTGTTCAGGTTCTCGAGCATGAAGCTCAAGGCCGAAGCGGTGTAGGCCATGGTATCGGAGCCGTGGAGCACGACGAAGCCGTCGTAATGCTCATACTCCTCCCCTATCTTCGTGGCTAAGCGGATCCAGAAGTCGGGCGACATGTTCGACGAGTCGATGAGCGGGTCGAAGCTGTAGATGTCGATCTGGTAGCCGAAGTTGCGCAGCACGGGCAAATGGGTGTAGATGTTGTCGAAGTCGAAAGGCACCAAGGCACCCGTCTTGGGGTCTTGCATCATGCCGATGGTGCCGCCGGTGTAGAGCACCAAGATGGAGATTTCTTCGTTGCTTTGCATGACAGGGGTTTTTGTTTTTTGCGGCGGCAAAAGTAATGCTTTTTTCGGCTTGGTTGGCAAAAAGCGTTATTTTTGCACCATGAAAACCATCGCCCGCATCCACACCGACTTCCCTACCAAGTTCGGCATCCCGAGGCAGAGCGGCATCGTAGGCTCGCTGCAAGGACGCATCGTGTTTGAGCCCGAATACCGTAACGTCGAGGCGGTGCGCGGCTTGGAGGAGTTCTCGCACATCTGGCTCCTCTGGGAGTTCTCGGAGGCGGTGCGCGACGGATGGTCGCCCACGGTACGACCCCCGCGCTTGGGCGGCAACGTGCGCAAAGGCGTGTTCGCCACCCGCTCGCCCTTCAGGCCCAACCCCATCGGGCTGTCGTCGGTGCAATTGGAAAAAGTGGAAATCGACCCGCAGCTCGGGCCCGTATTGCACATCACAGGTGCCGACCTCATGGACGGCACGCCCATCTACGACATCAAGCCCTACATCGCTTACACCGACAGCCACCCCGATGCCGTCAGCGGATTCGCCTCAAAGCCAGCGGAATACCTCTTGGAGGTCGACTTCCCCGAAACCCTGCTGCAGCAAGTCCCCGAAGACCTGAGAGAGAGCCTCACCGAGGTACTCGCCCACGACCCACGTCCACAATACCATGACGACCCTGAGAGGGTCTACGGCATGGCGTTTGGCGGCATCGAAGTGAAGTTCACGGTGGACGATACGCTGCTTAAAGTGGTGGATGTCAAATAATTTACTATCTTTGCTTCCCATAAACCCTAACACATACCCCTATGAAAAAAACGAACCACGGCATCGAATACAACGGCGGATGGCAGCAAGGCAGCGTCATCCTACAAAGGCTGGAAGGCCCCTTGGGCAATGGCACGGTGACCTACCCCAACGGAGACCGTTTTGAGGGCCTTTTCCACCTCAGTTTCGCCCACATCAACGGGCCGGCCTACGCCGCCGACGGCAGGTACGACTTTGCCGACGGCTCGTTCATCGAACACGCTTGGATCAACACCTCGGAGGACCTAGAGCACATGGACCTTATCGGCGTCTACCACATCCACAGCGCGACAGGGCCCGACACCCTCACGCCTTTCAGACTCCACCGTCGTTGCGGCATCGAAGTGGTGCTGGCCGAGCAGCCCTACGCCATCGAATGGCATGATGGAAAGAAGGTCCAAGAATTGGGGATGAAGTCGTACACCTTCGAGCATCTCGACAAAGACCGCTCGGCGCTGACCATCGTCCTGAGCGACGGCACCGTGGTCAAGGAAACGGGCGGCCGGCTCGAACAAAACAAATACGACAACTGGGTCTTCAGCACCTGCCTGCGCAGCAGCATCAGCCATCCCGACGGCACCACCTTCGAGTCCTTTGGCTACAACATGAAATACCTGAAGCCTTTCGACGGCTGGGTGACGGTCCACGAAGCCAGCGGCAGATACCATGACGAGGTGTGGGAAAAAGGCCAGTTGAAAGAAAAACATGCCGAAAAATGGGATGAGAGCGCCGCCAAAGAAATGAAGCTGCCCGAGCCTTTCAACAAAGACCACCTGATGATCGCCAGGGTTTGGAACGGACACATCCAATACCGATACAACTCCTGGATCTACGACGGCGAGATGGAAGACGACCGCCCCAACGGCTACGGGGTCCTCGTCGGCGGTTTTTCCGACACGGAAGGACGGCGTTACGAAGGCGAGTTCAAAGACGGGCTTTGCCACGGCATCGGAGAGTTCACCTATCCCAAAGGAGGCATCAGCCAATACGGTGAATGGGTGGAAGGCGTGTTTCAGGAAGCTGACGCCCCCACCGAGCCCATCATGTTACACGCCGTGTTAAGTGGCGACAGCCACGACGACCAGATGGTGGAGGCCAAAGTGGGCGAGTTCCCCTATTTCAGGGGTTTCGGAGGCTTGCGCATCGACCGCATCGAGAAGCACTGCATCACCTTCTCGGACTATGGCACCATCCACCTGCTCACCCCAGGTGAGACACTCCACCTCAACACGGAGATAGACGGGCCCGAAGACTCGCAAGGCTGCGTGTATGAGTCCTATGAGTATTACCTGCGCATCACGTGGAAGAAGTAAGCTGCCTTAACTCCAGGCGTCGTAGCGGCCGTCGTCGTCGGGAGAGTCGTCAAGGATGACGTCGCCGAGCTTGGCGCCCAAGGCGGCCACCACCTGCTTGAGTTGTTCGAGGCTCACGAAGCTCTTCGGTTCATACCTGGCGTCTTCGACGGTCAGGATCATATCGCCTGCGATGGGGCCGGGATAGATCTTGCATCCGATGGGGTTCATCGGTAGACTTTTCATCAAGCCCACATTGTCGACCCATCCCGTGATATGGTCACGGAGTCCCACCTGCTTGCCGATGTCGTAAAGCGGCTGCACGCGGATGGCATCCAGACGGCGGGCACCCACCATCTCGGCCAACTCGTCCCAGGCCTCTTCCACGTCAAACTCGTAGATGTCGGCCGTGCCGTTGGTCTTCACGATGGCAATGAGTTTGTATTTGTCGTCGTCGAAAGTGACGATGTCCTCACCCGTTTCTTCCTCCTCTTCTTCCCAATCCTCTTCCTCCTCATCTTCTTCCCTCTCCTCTTCGGGCAGGGCTTCGTAACGCGGGATGTAATACTTTTCGATCTCTTCGGCAAATTCGTCCAGCTCACCATTGCGGTAGGCTTTCACCACCTTCGGCAACTGATCGCTATCGCCCTGGCGCAAGGCCATGAGGCGGCAGAAGGAGGCAGTGTCGTCGTCCACCTCGTAAGGGTTGTAACCGTCTTCAATCATCTGGGCCATCGCGACATAAGCCATCGCATCGTCGCGTCTCGTGCCTTCGAAGAACCATTTCCAGGCCGCCATGTCGTCCTCCTCGAAACCGTAGTTGCCGTAATAATAGGCCGAGCCGAAGAAGTAAGGCGCGATGCGGTTACCCAATCTGACACTCGTCTCTAAGTTCTCCTTGATCTGGGCGGTGATTTCGGGCTGGTTCTCAGCCTCTTCGTATTCGCCCATGAGGTAGACGGCCTTGTGGATAAATCCGTCAGAGTCACCCGACTCGCAGGCTTCGGCCACCAGGTCGAGATACGAGTTCGTCTTCTCTTCGGTGTCGCGGTCATCGACGTAGAGATTGCAGTAGCCACCGAAGGCTTCATAATAGCCCATGTTGATGGCTTTGTTATAGTAGATGCCAGCTTCCCTCTTGTTGCCGAGTTTCGCGTAGGCGTCGCCGAGGAGCTCGTAAAACATCGGGTTGACCTTCTCGATGTCGTTGCTCTCGAAGGGGAACATCTTCTTCACCATGTCGATGGCATGCTGCGGGTCGGCATCCTTGTATTCGTTGCCGAACACGACGCCACGCAGGTGGATGCGAGAGCCCAACACGCTGTGCAAGGCCACGGCCTTGAGGACCATCTTGTTGCCTACTTCGATATCGACAAAACCATAATGCCCGTCGAATACGATGATGCTCTGGGCCGCTATGGCGTCGGCCACGCCTGCCTTCTCGGCTGCCTTGAAACAGGCATCGGCTTGGTTGAGCCATTGGGCTTCGGGGCGGACGATGTAGAGATAGCGTCCGTAGGTGTATTGCGCCACGGCTTCGCCTTGCTCGGCATAGTCCTTGAGTTGGGCCACCTGCGCGTCGGTGAGCAGATAGAGCCTCGTGAAGGTGTTGGGGATCATCAGGAAGAGGTTCCGTGCCCGTTCGTCGACGAGGGCAGGCAGAAAGAGGTAGTCGAAGGCCTTGACGATGTCGTGGTTCTCCAAGGCTTCTTTGCCGAGTGCCGTGAGGCGCTTCATCTCGGCCGGGTCAAGATGGGAATGTGTCATGGTAGAGAGGTTGAATTACAACGCAAAGGAAGGAAAAAAAACGGAGGGCTGCAACCCTTTGGGCAGATTTTTGTAATTTCGCGGCATCACCCAACAAAACGATGCCATGAGATCCTTCAGATTCAACCTCAAGCCCGCCGACGGCGACCCGCTGACCGGTCAAAGCAAATGGTGGGGACAGCCCGACATGCCCGACGACTTGGAATACCCCATGATTCCTTATGAAGACGGCGACGACGACCCGATGACTTTCGTCTGCCAGATCCGCTGTGCCGACCTCGCCGACCTCGACACCGAAAACCTGTTGCCCCACGAGGGCATGCTCTATTTCTTCGCCGACATAGACTACTATGTGGGCGAACTCCGCGACAAGTTAGGCGACATGGAGGACGACTACGATGAATACGGTGGAGACTATTTCACCGGCATGGGCGAATGGGGTCCTGGGGCGTTCAGGGTGCTCTACAGCCCCAACGAAGAGGAGCTGCACACCCACCGCGTATTCGGCCCCGACGGCGAGCCCTACTGCCTTCCGGCTGAACGCGTCGCTTTCGAGGTCTGCGAACCCAATGAGCTGAGCACAAGGCTATTAGGAGACCCCTTTGAGATCGAGGTCGCGCAGGAGTTCCCCGAGCACATCAGCCTGCTCCAACTGTGGGAAGAGGACCGTTGGCGTTTCTTTATGTACGACTGCGGCATCCTCAACTTCCTCATCCTACCTGAGGACCTGAAGGCACGGCGTTTCGACCGCGTCGTGGTCTTCCTGCACTCGTGCTGACCTCAGCGCGACGATAGCGCCTTGACCCTCGGAGTGAGATAAGCCGGGCGGAACGAGACGTCGAAGTTCCTCACCTCGACGGCGCTATCAGAGAAGTTATGGACGTATAGCTTGACCTGCTCCGCCGTGCGGAACACTGTGTCGATGGGCAAGGCAAAGGTGGCGAAATCCCAGGCATCGGTTTTCAGCACCTGCGGCATCACCTCATACGAGTCAATGGCGACCTCCCCTTGAGGGTCATGTTTCTCCACGGCGAAGATCAACCGGCCGAGGGTGTCGTGTTTCTTCACCTCGAAGGCCACATTCACCACGCTCCATTCGGGACGAAGGCTATCGGCCGTGACCACCACGGTGCTGCCGTAGGGGTGTTCCCTGTCCAACGTCTTGACATCGTCCAGGAAGTAGTGACCGACATCTCTTTTCAGCATGCCAGGATCTTGGTAGTCTTCAGGATAGAGTTCTCGCAGCGTCTGCGCCAAATGATGTGCAACGATGCGACGCCCCTCCTCGTAATAATGCTCGGTGGTCCAGTCCTGGTCGATGAAGTTGACATCGCGGACGAGGCTCATATTGTCGACCACGGTCACGCCGTCGAGGCTGCCATAGCGCTGCAGCAGGTAGTCGCGGTTGGTCTTCATCATCCGCATGAGGTCTTTGCCCACCATCTCGTTGGCTTTGTCGACATTCTCCGCCATCAGGTTGAAGACGAGGTTCCATCCCCGCTTGCGGCATAGCTCCACGATGGCGTCGAAGTCCTTGACGCGCGGGTTGTCGTCGTCGATCACGTAGGAGTAGGTCTTGATGTAGTGGCAAGCCAAGGCGGTGGCATCCCAGTCGCGTTGGCCGTGGATGTCGTACCATCCGTAGGTGTACATCCCATAGTCCCAGTCGGCCGTGGTGCGCCATGGGAAATTCGGGATGTTGAAGGTGTCGTTGCGCCAATGCTCGTGCACCAATGCATCCCATTCCTCCTCCGTCTTGATGGGATAGGCCTTGAAAGCCAGCAGGAAACGGTTGAACAGCGGCGGATAGTCCTCAAGCAGCACCAGCTGTTTGCGCAAGGGGGTCTCCAGCTTGGAGTTGATCCACAGCGGCCCAAACGAGCGCAGGTTCATCGTCACGACCACCGTCTCCACCGACGACGAAGCGGGGACATGTTTCAGCATGTAATAATAGGTCTGGGCATGAGAGGCCTCCTTGGTGAGGTCGCCCATCTTCACCGTGGGGAAATAGTCGGAGGTGAAGTCACTGATTTTGCGGCGGTTGAGTTCCTTCTCGCCATAGTTGTTGTTCGACGACTCACCCACATAGATGATGCGACAGCTATCGTCGGTGACCTGCCATGAGAGCTCGACAATGTCGGAGTGCTTGCGCAGGTCCTTCTCGAAGAACCAGGTGGAATACACCCAGTTGAGTACAACAAGCAGCGCTAAAACCATTCCTATGCGTATCAACAACTTCTTCATGGCTAAAACTGGAAATAGATGAACGGGAAATTCTTGACACTCGAGCAGGCGATGACCATGAAGAGGAGCACCGCATAGATCAGCCATCGGACAGCGATGGGTTTGTTGTCGCACCATTGGTCGAAGCGGGTGTTGCACAGCACGACGTCAGAGAGGATGAAGAGGCCAAGGTAGAGCCACATGCCGGGTTTGACCGACATCTGCTCGCCGGTGCCGAATTGGGTGAATGCCGCTTCAAAGATGGCCTTCAGATGCTCTAGGTCGGTGGCACGGAAGATGACCCAAAACAGCGTGACCAGTACGAAAGTCTTGACGATGCACAACACGTCGACGCTGATTTTCAGCCATTCCGGCCGGTTCTCTTTGACTGCGATACGGTTGCGCAGGGCCTTCTCGACGATGTGCAACAAGCCATGTGCGAAGCCCCACAGCAGGAAGGTCCAGGCCGCGCCGTGCCAGATGCCACTGAGCACGAAGACGACCAAGATGTTGAACGCCCACCGCCCGAACTTGACGCGGCTGCCGCCCAAGGGGATGTAGACGTAGTCGCGGAACCAAGTGGACAGCGATATGTGCCAGCGGTGCCAAAACTCGGCGATGTTTTTGGAGAGATAGGGCGAGCGGAAGTTGTCCATCAGGTCAAAGCCCATCAGCTTAGCGCTGCCGAGGGCGATGGTGCTGTAGCCGAAGAAGTCGCAATAGATCTGGAAGCTGTAGAACACCATGCAGCCCCACACGCTCCATGAGTTGTATTCGTCGAGATGGCCGAACACCTCGTCGACATATTCGCCTAAATGGTCGGCCACCACCATCTTGATGAAGAAGCCGAAGAGGATGAGACGCAGGCCCTTCGCGATGTTGTCGTAGCGGAACTCCTTCTTCTCGTGTAACTGGTGCAGCAGGTTGCCCGGACGCTCGATGGGACCTGTGACCAACTGCGGGAAAAACATCACATAGAGGGCATAGTAGCCGAAATGTCGCTCAGCCTTTTGGTGACCACGATACACCTCGATGACGTAGCTCATGCTCTGGAAGGTGTGGAACGACAGTCCGATGGGCAAGATGATGTGGGTCAGGAGGTGGGACTCCGTGCCCAACGAGGCGCAGAGATGGTCGAGGTTGGCGGTGAGGAAGTTGAGGTACTTGAAAACCAACAGCACCGAGAGCGTACTCACGATGCTGATGACGAAAAAGGTCTTCTTCAGTGTATGCTTGTCGGCATAGCGTTCCATAAGCACCCCTGCCCCATAGTCGACGACGATGGTGACGAGCAGGATAAGGATGTACTTGGGCACAAACCACATGTAAAACACGCAGCTGGCCGCCAGCAGCATCAGCCATCGCACCTTTTGTGGCAGCACATAGAAGAGCAACACCACAAGGGGCAGGAAAACGAGGTACTCTATGGAGTTAAAGACCATAAAACCCTCAAAATCAGGTTATTTTATCTTCTTTACTGCGGTCTGCAGGATCTGGTCGCCCGTCGAGATGTAGACCATCAGGTAGCACTCGTCGGCGTTGTAGTCGGCATTGAGGTCGGTGCTGTAGTTGAAACGGAAGGTCTCGTCGGCCTCGACTCCGAAGGTCTCAAACTCGTCGCCATTGGCGCCGTTGAGGGTGCCACGGAAGACGTTGCGGAAGTCGTATTCCCTGTCGACGCCGCTCGGGGTGGTCTGCCAGCCCACGATATGGTCTTCGACGAGGCAGACCGTGATGGAGAACGGGCCTTCTTTGTTGACCAAGGCGACGGCATTGACTTCGACGTTCAGCAGGCGCGAAGTCTCTTCGTAGCGGGGTGTCACCTGGATCTCGAACGACTGTTCTTCGGCCAAGGCAGCGGCCACCGGGGCGTCAATCTGGTTCACGTTGAGCGTGTTGCCATCAGTGAGGGCCACGTGGTCGACGGCGAACAGCGGGTTGGAGTCGTGGTTGTTATACCACAGGGTGCCTTCGTCGGTGAGGAAATCGGGGAAACTGCCCATGGGCTGGGCCAGGTAGCCCGCGTGGACGCTCATGATGAAGATATGGTCTTCGTCAAGCTGATGCTGGAGGTTGTGGGCGTAGGTGGCTGCCTCGGGGCAGTTGACGCAACGCGCCCCAGTGAAGTCCTTGATGAGCACGGTCTTGCCCGTGGGTTCCAGGGTGCCGCCCATGACGTATACCGTCACCGTATAGGCTGCCGTGGTGCCGTTTTGGGCGGTCACGGTGTAGGTGACGGGGGTCGTGAAGTCCTGCGCCTCGCCCGAGGCGGGGTTCACCGTGGCGCCTTCCGACACCTCGATGGTGGGCACGAGTTGGGTGACGTCGGTGTTTTCCGGCATCGTCAGCGACACCGTCTTGGCCACCTCGTTGATGTCGCCTTCCACGCCGTCGATGACGAACGACAGGATGCTTTTCTCGTTGTCGGCGTCGTGTACCACTGCCTCCACCATATACTGCGCCGTGGTACCATTCATGGCCGTGACGGTATAATAGACAGGGTTGGTGAAGTCCTGCGCCACGCCCGACTCAGGCTCGATGGTGGCGTAAGTCGAGATGGTGATGGCGGGTGTCAGGTTGCTGACGTCGGTGCCGGCCTCAAAGTCGAGCACCACCGTCTTGGCATCCTCGTCGACCATGCCGACGACATCGCCCACCTCGAATAACAAAATCATCTTCTCGTCTTCGGCGCCTTGGATGTAAGGCTCATTCTCGATGTCGCAGGCATTCATGCAAAACACGAGAGCCAACGCCATCGCACCTATACTCAGTATTCTTTTCATTTTTCTGATGTTTTAATTATTCAAATCAAACTTTTTTGACACGGGACTTCGGGACACGGGACGCGTGACGAATTTCGTCTCGTGTCTCGCAGTCTCGTAGTCTCGAGTCCTTAGAAATTCGTCGAGACAGTCAGCGACACGCCGCTCGAGGCGGGCACGGTGCGGCACACGCCGCCCACGCACACCACGCCTTCGCTCTGGCGACCAGCGCTCAGCATGACACGGGTGGCCTCGTGGATATAAGTGACGGTGCCGGTGAAATAATGGTCGCGGTATTCCTCGACGGGGTTGCCGTAGTTCCACTTGTCGGCGATGGAGAACGACCAGTGCGGGTTGACGGAGTATTCGAGCAAGGCCGCCGCCCAGTCGCCACGTTTCTGGTAGTCTTTCTTCTCGCTTTCCTCCACCTCGTAGCCTTTGTGGACCTCGTTCTCCCACAGACCTTGCAGCTCGAGGCGCAGGCTCTGTTTCTTGTTGATCTTATAGGTCACGTCCATAAAGCCGATGTTGGCCTTGACGACGGGGGCACCGGCATGGCCTTCGATGGTCTCGATGTCGTAGTAGAGGTTGATGTATTGTGCGGTGAGGTGCCAGTCCTTGCTGATCTTCTTGTCGACCTCGAAGTTGATGTCGCGGAAGAAGCGGTGGTCGCTGATGGCGAAGAACTTGGAGGTGTAGCCCAAGGTGCCGGGCTGGTTGAGGCCGAACTGATTGCCGTAGGCCACGCTGTCGCGGACGATGTCGTTCACCTGGCTCATGTTGAAGGCGAGCTTGGTGCCGTATTTGCCGCCGAGGGCCGTGCCTTTCGGGATGGTGTAGTTGACTTGCAGCTGGGCTGCCATCTCGCCGTTGGGCTGGGTCGAATAGGTGTACATCGACGGCAGGCTATGCGTGTGGGTGTAGTTGATGGGCGGGATGAAGTTGATGTCTAGGTCGTTCTGCTTGCCTGTGTACATCGACTTGAAGCTCATGTTGTCGGTGCGTTTCACCTGCAACACGGCACCAAAGCCTTTCTGCGAATAGCTCAACGACGACAGCAAGGCGCGGCCTTCCTTGTAGATAAAGTTGTTGATGGCCGACGGGTCGTTGACTTTATAGGCGTATTCGGTGCTGAAGGCCCAGTTGCCGTAGCCGAGGTTGACGCGTGCCGCCGCCGCGCTGACGTTCTCGGGGATGTTGAAGAACGTGCTCTGGTCAGCCTGTTTCTTGCTGACGAAGCTGCCGCCGAATCGCATGGTGAACTTCGACTCGTTGAGGGCCTCGATGCTCTGATTGAGGTCCCACTCGGCGTCGGCGCCGCGCACGATGCCGCGATAGTCGTCGTTGCTGAAGTCACGCTCGAGATAGGGAGCCCAGAAGTAGCGCTGACGGCCGTAGAGGGCCTTCAGGGTGACGCCCTTGGCGGGACGCAGCACCACGCGGGCACCGCGCAAGGCATTGTCCATGCCCAACGACCACTCCTCATAGGTGCGGAACACGAGGCCGCTGCCGAACTGGTCGTAGATGTCGCCCACCGTCATGCTGACGAAGCCGTTGTCGTAGGTGGCGAAGAAATTGGCCAGGCCCACGCCTTTGAGCTCGCTGCGGAAGCCGTTCATCTCGGGCAGGAAGGCCTCGAAGCGCATGCCTGCCGAGAAGTTGCCGTTTCTGTAGTTCACCTTGCCGAAGCCGTTGATGCCCAGCTTCTTTCCATTAAGGTCGGTGATGTCGATGCCTTGGTCAAGCATGTAGTATTGGGCGTCGGTCTGGAAGCTGCCGCTCACTTGGCTGCCTTCCTGGAACGACTGAGCACTCGCTCTGAATCCAACCAGGGCGAGTGCCATCAATAATAGTATATGTTTTCGCATAAAACTGTTTTTTGACTCGGGACGCGGGACTTCGCGACGCGGGACAACCTATGTCTCGTGTCTCGCGTCTCGCAGTCTCACGTCAATGATTACTTTTTCTTCTTGTTTTTGGTGAGTTTCAGGATCTCTTCGTAGAGCTCGTCTTCGGCACCTTCAAAGTAGCCCGTGTGCTGATACACGATCTTGCCGTTGCCGTCGATGAGGAAGGTGTGAGGCGGGTTGCTCACGTTCATGGCGCGCTTGAGGTCGCTGTTCACGTCGAGGAGCACCTCAAAGTCCCAGCCCTTGCCCTCCACGGTGGGTTTCACCTTGGCGGTGGAGCGCGAGTCGTCGATGCTGACGGAGTATATCTTCACACCGGTCTCGTCCTTCCAGTCCTCGTAGACGTCGTTCAAGGCGTTGTGTTCCTTGATGCAGGGACCGCACCAAGTGGCCCAGAAGGTGATGACGATGGGTTTGCCATTGTTGTTGAGCTTGGCGATGTTGACGTCCTTGCCTTTCAGGTCTTTCAGGGTGATGTTAGGCAGGTCCGATTTCGTTTGTGCGTGAAGGCCCGTGAAAACGAAGGCCATCAGCAGGAGTGTCAGTAGCTTTTTCATTGTAATTTAAGGATTTATTATTTCAATATTTCAAGATTTAAAACTCTTCCTCAAGTTGGCAATAGATTTCAAGTAGTTTGCAGTATTTCTCGGCCCTGATGGCCACCTTTTTGATGATGTTGGGGATCAGGACACATTCTCCTGCACTTACAAATACCGCGCCATTCTCCCAAACCAACGAGAAATTTCCTTCGAGTGGCATCAAAATCACAAACGAGTCGAGGTTGCTGTAGTCTTTCTCCATCTCGCCTTGCAGCTGAAGGAGGTTGGTCACGAAGTACTGGCAGTCGACGACGGAAACGGTGCGATTCATCGTGTTGGGCACCTCAATCTTGTAGCGTTCGGGCAGGGTGCCGTCGATGGCCTCCACCGACTGCGGGATGTGCAGCTCGCGGCGCATGCCAGCCACGTCGATGCGATCCCAGTCGTAGATACGGTAGGTGGTGTCGCTCGTCTGCTGGATCTCGGCCACCATGATACCGGGGCCGAGGGCGTGGACGCGACCCGCGGGGATGAAGAATACATCGTCTTTCTTCACCGGCTCGTGGTTCAACACCGTTTGCAGCTTATTGTCTTTCAACACATTGACATAGTCCATCCGAGTCAGCGGTCGGTTGAAGCCCATGACGAGTTCGGCATCGTCTTCGGCCTGCATCACATACCACATCTCGGTCTTGCCGTTGCCCAAGCCGCGTTTCTCGGCCAACTCGTCGTCGGGGTGCACCTGCACCGAGAGCCAGTCGTTGGCGTCGATGATCTTTAGCAACAAGGGGAACTGCTCGCCGTATTTGTCGAAGACGCTCTCGCCCACCAAGTCGCCCATGAAAGTCTCCACCAGGTCGTTGATCTCGTCGCCTTCGAAGTCACCGTTGGCAATTTCGCTCTCCTCGTCCCACAATCCAGAGAGCAGCCATGC
>JAEEGF010531184.1_pt1 | contig 13890 bp, 11 predicted proteins | sample 9134171 | NCBI WGS metagenome assembly JAEEGF01 (sample SAMN16246542, study PRJNA631951) | gut metagenome | biome: gut microbiome; feature: rumen; material: AP-attached | host: Bos | place: Iran: Karaj | collected 2018-10
CCAGCAGGAGCACCGGGGCGCCGGTCTGATACAGCCTTCCCTGAGGCAGAGTGAATATCCGTGTATAGCGTTCCCCCATGAGCGAAACTCCTTACAGATCGGGCAATTCTTCCGGAACGACCTGCTTTTCCACGGGCGCGGGGGAAGGGGCATGCCCACGATTTGTATGGATGTCTTCCACCAACTGCCCAAAACCGTAGATCACCCATGCGCCGGGTGCCAGCAATAATCCGGCGGGGACCAGGAGCAGGAACCCTTCGTCGAGATCGACGGCCATGATGAGACCGGCCACGGCGCAGCCGATCACCAGGAACCAAAAGAGGACTTTCGCGAAGGTCATGATCTTTTTTCCGACGTTATTGAACATATGCTTTTCTCCTTGCTTTTTTTACATATCATAATACGACACGAAGACCGCGATTGCAAGACGGGAAACGGCGGAAAGAAGCCGATCGATCCGTTCCCGGCTCATTTTTCTTGACGAACAGGCCCCCTTGCTGTACAATGGCGGGGCTATGAAGTACGTTATCGCTATACTTAAAGGAATCTTGGTGGGCCTGGCCGTGCTGATCCCCGGGGTCAGCGGCGGGTCCATGATCATGACCATGGGCATCTACGAGCAGGCCATCTCCATCACCAGCCGGGACAGGAAGGTCCGGCGGGGGGCCATCGTGTTCCTGATCCCCTACGTCATCGGCATCGTGGTGGGCATCCTGGGCCTGGCTTTCGTCATCAAGTGGCTCATGGAGCACTATCTCTTCGAGACGGCCCTGTGCTTTATCGGCATGATCCTGGGGAGCCTGCCCATGCTCTATAAGAAGGTGAAGGGGCAGAAGTTCTCCCTCGTGGGCGCGCTGATGTTCGTGCTGATGGTGGGGATCATGATCGCCCTGCCCCATCTGTCGGGCAACGCCGGCAGCGAGGGACGTTTGACCGTGAGCGTTTGGGGCGCCCTCCTGGCCATGGTATTGGGCTTCATCGGCGCGGGCACCATGATCGTGCCGGGCATCTCCGGCTCCATGGTCATGCTGGTGCTGGGCTACTATAACGACATTATCGGCCACATCACGGGCCTCAAAGAGGTGGTGAAGGGAGGCTTCTCCGGTGCGGCCATCCCCTGGGGCCACGTGTTCGCTTTGGGCTTCTTCGCCGTCGGCGCCGTCCTGGGCCTGCTGCTGGTGAGCCGGTGGATCAAGTGGCTGCTGGGCCATTGCCCCGTCCCCACCTACTACGCCATCATGGGCCTCATGCTGGCCTCTCCCTATCCCATCTTCATCAAGTCCGGTTTGAACTTCGCCGGCATGGGCGTGGGGCACCTCGTCGCGGGCTGCGTCACCCTGGTGCTGGGCTTCGCCCTGGCTCTCTTCCTGGACCGCCAGGGGGAGAAGGCCGAGAAGGCTTGACAAACGACTGAAAACAGCCTATACTTCCTCTTGATCGCAGGGGCGTTCGTTCCCAACGGAACGGGCTGAGAAGTACCCTTGGAACCTGTTGGGTAATGCCATCGGAGGAAGCGGCGCTATAGCAGTTTTTCCGCATCGTTATCCGACGGTGCGGATTTTTTATGGAGGAGGAAAGGATATGTATCTGAACGAATTCGTGCTCTTCGAGAAATTGGCCAAGATGACCACCCGCCAGTGGTGCTTCGCGGCGGGGGCCCTGGCGGTCACGGTGGGGCTGCTGATCTATCTCGCCAAGCGTCCCCAGAAGCAGGGCAAGACGGACGTGCGGGCCCTGACCTACGGGGCGCTGTGCATGGCCATGAGCTTCGTGCTGAGCTACATCAAGCTCTACTCCATGCCTCTGGGCGGCAGCGTGACGTTGGCCTCCATGCTGCCCCTCCTCTGGTACAGCAACAAGTTCGGCGTGCGCAACGGCCTCATCGCCGGGGCGGCCTACGGCCTGTTGCAGCTCATTCAGAAGCCGGAGATCTACCACTGGGTCCAGGTCCTTCTCGATTACCCCCTGGCGTTCATGATGCTGGGCCTCGCCGGCAGCGTGAAGAACCTGCAGCTCGGTTCTGTGATCGGCGTAGCGGGCCGCTGGATCTGCCACATCCTGTCCGGCGCCATCTTCTTTGCCGAGTGGGTGCCCGAGGGCTGGAGCAACGCCTGGGTCTACTCCGCCGCCTACAACGGGGCGTACCTGCTGGTGGATCTGATCATCTGCATCGTCCTGTCCTTCGTCCTCGCCAAGGCCCTGGACAGGATCCCCACGGGGCGGAAGTAACCTCTTGACCAGCTGCATCAGGCTGTTGGGAAGGATGGCAGAAGCCGCGTTATTCAACAGCCTGAGAATTAACAGCTTGTTAACCCATTTGTTGCATCCTTGACAAGTCTTTCTGATACAGTGCAGGATATGGAGGTGTTTCTATGAAACGAGCCCTTTGTATCCTGCTTTTTTGCGCCTTGCTGCTGACCGGCTGCGGCGGCGAGCCCACCCACGTCATCAATGACGTGGAGAAGGACGAGCCCATCCGCATCGTGGCCACCATCCAGAGCAGCAGTCCCATCACGGCGGCGCCGGCGTCCTCTACGCCGGTGGTGACCCTGCTGCCCACCAAGGCGCCTACCCCGGCGCCCACGGACACGCCAGCGCCTACAGCCACGCCCGCGCCCACCAAGGCGCCTACGGACGCGCCGGAGGAGACGCCCGTACCCACCGTGAAGCCCACCCCCACCCCCGACGTGAGCGAGGGGGAGCAGCTGGTCATGATCGCCCAGCAGTATTTGAACTACCCCTACACCCGGGGCGGCCAGTCCCCGGACAAGGGCTTCGACCCCAGCGGGTTCGTGTGCTGGTGTCTGCGGGAGATGGGCCTGAAGGTGAAGCGCCGGACCTCTGCCGGGTACGCCGAGGAGGAGGACTGGACCAAGATCACCCGCATGAGCGACCTGCAGCCCGGGGATCTGGTGTTTTTCCGCACCGGGGACAACGAGAACATCAACTGCGTCTGCATCTACATGGGCGCCAACCGGATGATCTACCCCTCCACCAGCAAGCAGGCGGTCATCGTCACTGAGATCAACAGCTATTGGACCAACGCCTTTCAGTGGGCCCGGAGGGTATTCTGATGGATCGATATATCGACGTGGAGACCTGGCCCCGGAAGGACGCCTATCGGCTCTTCTCCCGGGGGTATCTGCCCTATTTCTCCGTGACCACGCCCCTGGACGTGACGGAGCTTCGCCGATTCACGAAAAAGGAAGGGTTGTCCTTCTATCGCGCCATGGTGTATATTGTATCGAGGGCCATGAACGAGCTGGAGCCCTTCCGGCTCCGTATCCGCAAGGACGGCATCGCCGTCTGCGAGACCGTGTCCCCCTCCTACACCACGGCGGGCCGGGACGGGTCCTTCGGCATCTCGGACGTAGAGTACCTGCCGGGGGAGACCATGGTGGACTTCTGCCGCCGGGCCCTCGAAAAGGAAGCGAGCCAGCGGGAGCAGATGGTGGTGCAGGACGACGTGCGGGATGATCTCATCTTCATTTCGTCCGTGCCCTGGTTCGTCACCACGTCCGTGCTCCAGGAGCAGCCTACCAACCCGGACGACAGCTTCCCGCGGGTGCTGTGGGACCGGGTCCACGAGGAGAAGGGGCGGCAGCTGGTGAACTTCACGGCCCAGCTCAATCACCGGCTCCTGGACGGCAGCCACGTCCGGGACCTGCTTTTACGCATGGAGGAGCTGATGGCGCCTCGGCATGACCTTTGAAAGGATGGACCATGGAAAGACCCTTCTATAAGCGCACATGGGTGCTGATCCTGGCCGCGGCGGTCGGGTTTCTGCTGCTGCTTCTGGCGGTGACGGCGGCCACGGTGTCCGCCAACCGGCGGCGGGAGCTGAACGCCACGCCCACGCCCTCCCTGATCCCCACGGCGGAGCCCACAGCTACGCCCCTGCCCAACTACCACGCCCTCGCCTTCGACCCGGACCTCTCCAGGATGGAGGGGATGAACGCGGTGCCGGAGGAGCACAAAGGGGAGCTGGACCGGGCGTACTGGGTGGACGTGACGCCGACGAACGAGGCCGTGGCGGGATACACCCTGTTCCGGCACGTGGAGCTGGGGTACAGCTTCCTGCTGCTGCCCAACGGCCGGTACCTCCGGCTGGGGGAACGGACCGAGGGCTGTGGGGTGGTGAACGCCCTGTATGCTGATTTGGACGCGGACGAGGGCTGGGAGCTGGTCTACACCTACACCGTGGAGACCGAGGCCGGCCCCGGGGCCCGGGTGGGCTGGCTGGACCTTGCGACCTTGGAGGATCGGGCTGGGGCCTTTCTGCTGAAGGGCGACGCCCTGGCCCTCGCCGACGAGGGCGGGCGGCTGGTGCTCTACCGGGCGGCGCTTCAGGACACGGACTCCCGGGGGTTCTACGCCATCGACTTCATCGCCCCCTTGGGGGAGCTCATGGAGCGCGACGGCGCGCTGTTTTTGGAGATAGAATAAGGAAGGATTGAAAGCTGCTGTGCCTTTTCTTTGTAAAGAAAAGGCACCAAAAGAAACACAAAGGGGAAGTATGGCTTGCGCTGTACTTCCTCTTTTTCTTCTTGAGTTTCTCTTTTTTCTCTTTTTCGAAAGAGAAAAAAGCGGCAAAAAAAATGAAAAAGATATATCACATTTCCACCGTATTTATGCCAAATTCGGGAGGTAACATGATACCATCGAAAAAAGGAGATGAACGTCATGGAATATCCTGTGGAGAACAGAAAGCGGCAGCGCCTGTCCGTGGGCGTGGGCCTGTTTCTGACCTGCATATTGCTGACCACCGTCGTCGGCCTCTTCGCCGGCCTCATGATCAGCAACTATACCCATAACAACTATGTGATGTACGCCGAGAAGGCGGAGACCGCCCCCGTCCAGCGGGAGCTGGTGCGGGAGAACGCGACCGCAGCGCCGGCGCAAAACAGCGGCGAGAGCGAGGCCAAGGCCGGCGCCGTCAGCGCCTTTGCGGAGAACAGCCAGTTCACCAAGGCTCAGATCGTGGAGATGAGCGCCCCCTCCGTGGTGGGCATCGACACCATCACCACCGCCACCACCAACAGCTTCTGGTACGGCTACGGCCAGAGCTACGAGGTCCCCGGCAGCGGCAGCGGCGTGATCCTCACCGAGGACGGCTACATCGCCACCTGCGCCCATGTGGTGGACGGCGCCAAATCCGTGAAGGTGACGTTGAACGACGACACCTCCTACGACGCCACCATCGTGGGCACCGACAGCAAGAACGACATCGCCATCATCAAGATCGACGCCACGGGCCTGGTGCCCGCGGTGGTGGGCGACTCCGAGACCCTGACCGTGGGCAGCGAGGTCATCGCCATCGGCAACCCCCTGGGCGAGCTCCGCGGCACGGCTACGGCGGGGATCATCTCCGCCACCAACCGGACCATCGAGGTGGAGGGCCAGGCCATGACCCTGATCCAGACCGACGCGGCCATCTCCCCGGGCAACTCCGGCGGCGGCCTCTTCGACGCCACGGGCAAGCTCATCGGCATCGTCAACGCCAAGGTCAGCGACAGCCGGGCCGAGGGTCTTGGGTTCGCCATCCCCGTGAACAGCGTGCTGGACGAGATCAGCGACCTGCTCAACTACGGGTACGTGACCGGCCGTCCGTATCTGGGCGTGTCCACCCAGGACGTGACGCTGCGGAGCCGGGACCGCATGTGGTACTACTCCGACGGCACTCGCTGCGTCATGGTGGAGAAGGTGGTGTCCGGCAGCGCCGCCGAGGCGGCGGGCATCCAGGCCGGGGACCTGATCCTGAAGATCGGGGAGAAGCAGATCGCCTCCGGCGAGGAGCTTTCCAGCGCCATCGGCGAATACAAGCCCGGCGACAAGGCCACGTTGACCATCCAGCGGGACGGGAAGGAATCCACCGTGGAGGTCACCTTCGGCGAGTACAAGCCGCAGAAGTAACACCAAACGAGAAGAAACAGGGATCGTCGTTGCGACGATCCCTGTTTTGTATGGAAGGCTTACTTGCCCAATATCATCCCTTCGATCCGGTCCACCGCCCAGCGGGTCTGCTCCTCCCGGGAGACGGTGGCGGCGCCGTCGCCCTTCTGGGGGCCGTAGTCCCCGAACTGGGCGTGGTTGCCCCCAGGCAGCTCCTCCGCAAGGGCGGAGGAGGGCAGGTACTGCCGGCCCTGCTCCAGCTTGTCCCGGTTCAGCACCCCGTCCTCGCTGCCGTGGAGCTCCAAAACGGCCAGATGCTGGTCCAGGGGCTTGGTGGCGTAGGCGGCCAGGAGGATGAGGCCCGAAAGCCCCTCCCCGTGCTCGGCGGCGTAGACGGCGGCCATGGCCCCGCCCAGGGAGTGCCCGCCGATGTACCAGCGGTCGTAGGCATAGTCCGCCTGGACGGCCGCGGCGGCGTTCAGGTCCATAAAGGCCATGTTCAGCGGCATTTTCACTAGGAAGCAGTCCACCCCGTCCTCGGCAAGGGCCGTGAGCAGGGGCAGGTAGGCTGTGGCTTCCACCTTCCCGCCGGGGTAGAAGACGAGGGCGGCCTCGGTCCCCGGCCCGTCCAGGAGCCAGCCCTTGTCCATGGCTTTGACCTCAACGGCGTCACTGCCCTGGAGCAGGGCCGCAGCCTCGGGGGTGGCCCGGCTGTAGGTGCCGAAGTACACGCCCCCCGCCAGGCCCAGCAGGGCCACGAGCAGGACGACGATCAGCAGGATGCGTTTTGGTTTGCGGTTCATGGGCTCCTCCTCGGTTTATCGCGTTTTGTGGTCGTAGTCGCTGTCGATGACGCGGACGGCCCGGGTCATGACGGGGCTGCGGCGGAAGTAGAGGTAGATGGCGATATCCGTCACCACCCAGGAGAGGGGATAGCAGATGCAGAGGGTCAGCAGGGTGTGGGACAGGTTGAAGGCGGTGAGCAGCCACAGGATGCGGAAGCCGCAGATGCCCCCGGCCAGGATCAGGGAGGGGGTCAGCACGTCGCCCACGCCCCGAAGGACGCCGGAGAACACCTCGATGGGTACCCAGATAAGGTAGAAGGGCACGAACAGCAGGATGATGTACCAGGTGGTGTCAATGACGGCGCCGTCGTTGGTCAGCAGGTGCAGCAGCGGCCGGGCGATGAGGAGCAGTATCCCGCTGACAGAGAGGGTCATGGCCGTCATGAGCAGCAGGCTCTTTTTGGCGCAGGCCCGGATCCGGTCCAGCTTGCCCGCCCCGTAGTTCTGGCCCACGAAGGTGGTGAGGGCGGTGCCGAAGGCGCTGGTGATGGCCCAGAAGGCCCCGTCCACCTTGCCGCTCATGGCCCAGGAGGCCACCACCACCGTGCCCAGGGTGTTGACGCCCACCTGCAGCAGCAGGTTCGAGAGCCCGTACATGGAGCTCTGGACCCCGGAGGGGATGCCGATCCGCAGCATCCGCATGAGGAGCCGCCGGTCCCCCTTGCTCCTGAGCCGCAGCCGGAAGGGCCCCTTCAGGGTCAGGAGCTTGCCGGTGACCAGCAGGGCCGCCACCGCCTGGCTCAGCACCGTAGCCACGGCCACGCCCATGACGCCCCAGGCAAAGACGATAACGAAGACCACGTCCAAAACGATGTTGAGGCCGCAGCTCACGAACAGGCACAGGAAGGGAAAGCGGGCATCGCCGATGGAGCGCAGGATCCCGGAGCCCATGTTGAAGAGGAGCAGGAACACCGCGCCCATAAAGTAGATACGCTGATAGAGCAGGGCCTTGTCGAAGGTGTCCGCCGGGGTCTTGAGCAGGGTGAGGAGCTGGGGGGAGAACAGGCACACCAGGGCCCCCATGACCAGGCCCAGCACCACGCACAGCCGGTAGCTGACCCCCATGGCTGCGGACACCCGCTCGTACTCCTGGGCCCCGTAGAGCTGGGCGATGACCACCGCGGCGCCGCTGGTCAGGGCCACGAAGAAGCCGATGATCAGATTGCTCAATATGGCGGGGCTGCCACCCACGGCGGCCAGGGCCTCCGTGCCCACGAACTTGCCCACCACGAAGGCGTCCACTGCGTTATAGAGCTGCTGGAACAGAGTGCCTGCCGCGATGGGCAAGAAGAACAGCACCAGCTTTTTGACGATAGGTCCTTCGATGAGGTCGTTTCGCGTTTCCATTCCCGTTTCCTTCATCCTTCATACAGTGGCCCTACTCTATGCCCAAAAGACCCCGATGTCAAGATAAAAAAGAAAAAGCCCCCGCTTGGGGTTAGGCCGTCAGGAAGGATGGCAGAAGCCGTTTTCTCCGTGCCCGAGCTATAGTTAGCTATGCGACGGGCCGGAAAAACGGCTAATTTGCGGCATTTAATTGGGAAAGGACGCAGTTATGCGTCCTTTCTACCTATGCCGTTTTTTGCCTTTCCTGCCGCAAATGATCTGCCGCCTTTTATGACGGCCTGAGGGAAGGATGATATCAGGAACGGGGTACCAGATCGCTGGTGAGGAAACCCACCATATCCTGCAGGCCCCGCCAGCCGTTGTTGATGTACATGGACCGGTTCACGATCTTGTTGCCCATGAAGACCATCATGCAGGAACGGCCGCCGTCCAGGTTGTAGGCGATGTTGCAGCCGTAGCCCAGCAGGTTGTCGATGACCTGCGCCAGGGTGGAGGAGCTGTAAGCCACGGCGATATGGTGGTAGGGGCAGAGAGACCCCACCACGGTCCGCATGGTCACATCGTTGTAGGACAGGGGGTGATAGCTGATGTCCCGGGCCTGACCGTCCACGATCAGCACCGGGCCGAACACCCAGGAATCCCGGACGCCCTGGCTGAGCAGCTCTTCGGCGGTGGTGGTCTTGGGGTCGATGATTCGCATGGAGCCGTCGGGGAAGAAGCCGAAGCCCAGCTCGTCCTGATCCTCCTTGAACACCACGCCCCGGCGGATTTGCAGGCCGTCGGCGTTGTAGCCGAAGGTGAAGTAGTCGCCGGTGAGGGCGAAGACCGCCTGGTTCTGCCTGGCCAGTATGGTGGCGTGAACGGCCAGCCCCGGCTTGTCGCCGCCGCCGGAAAGGATGCCTACGGGCGGATGCCCGTCGGTGCAGATCAGGTCCGCCCGGGTGGGCTTGATCCGGCCAGCTTCCGCGTCGAAGGCGATGATAAGGCAGCCCTCGGCGCTATAGTACAGCCAGGGCCCGTCGCTGGGATGGCCGAAATAGACGAACTCCGTCTCAGCTTTGGCCTCGGCGGGGGATACGGGGCCCAGCGCGCGCTTGGAGGCGAAGAGGACGGTGCCGTCCACGGCCCGCTGGCCGTGGGTGTCGGAGCCGGTGGTCACCACATGCCCGTCGCTGAGCAGGGCCACGGTGTGCCAGAGGCCCGCGTCGAAGGAAAGGACCTCCTGCCAGCCGGACACGTCGCACTGACCGCAGCTGTTGTCGCCGGTGGCCAGCAGCCGCCAGTCGGCGGTGAGGCCCAGGGTGAAGTTGCCGCCGCAGCGGACCTCGATCACGTTCTCCCACAGGGACACGTCGCACTGGCCGAAGCTGTTGTCGCCGGTGGCCACCACGTGCCCGTCCTTGGTCAGGGCCACGGAATGGCGCAGCCCCGCGGCCACGGCCACCACGTCGGTCCAGCCCGACACCTGGCACTGGCCGTCCAGATCCAGGCCTGCCGCCGCCACGGTGCCGTCCGCCTTCAGGCCCAGGCTGTGGAAACCGCCGGCCGCCACCTGCACGATGTCGGTCCAATCGGCCACGGCCCCCCGGCCGTACTGCCGGGCGCCCAGGTTCGTCACGGTGCCGTCCCCATGGAGCACCAGGCCGTGGTTCAGGCCCAGGGCGGCGTCCTTGGCGTCGGTGATCTCCCTGGCCGCGGCTTCTGATCCCAGGGTATCCCCCAGGAGGGTCACCTGGCCGTCCTTCAGCTGGATCAGGGAGAAGGTGCCCGCTACCGTCCTGCCCTCGGTGGTCAGGGCGGCAGCCAGGCCGTCATACCGCTTGTCGCCGGTCAGCAGGGGCTTGTCCCCCAGGACCAGGCTGTACCAGGCGCCGGCACAGAGCCGGTTTTCATAGGCCGTATGGAGCTCGGAAAGCTTCCGCGCCCAGGTCTCGGTGAACGCCTGCTCCCAAGCGATCTGATCCTCGGCCTTGGAGAGGCCCCGCAGGGTCTGGATGGCGGTGGCCGGGTCCAGATCATCCATGGCGGCTTGCGCCTGGGCCATGATCCGGGCGTCCTGCTCCTCTACGATCTGCTGCTGGAGCTCCGCCACCATCTCCGGCTCCAGGATGGACCGGGTCAGGATACGGATGGCGTCCTCGTACCGGCCCTCCTCCCGGGCCTGGAGGGCGGCAGCCAGCGTGGCCTCCCGATCCAGGACGGATTCGATGGGGTAGGACAGCTCCCGGCGCAGATCCGCCTGGTTCAGCAGCTCCAAAGCTTTTTCAAGGTCCCCTGCCTCCTGGGCCAGGATGGCTTGGCAGAGCAGGGCGCGGCGCTCCATGTCTCGGGAGAAGGAGGCGGGCACGGCGGGATGGGTGGCATGGGACTGGGCCTTCTGCAGCACGTCGTTCTCCGCCAGATAATGGGCCCCTTCGCTGGTCTCCAAAAGGGCGTCCGCGCAGGACACCACGCCGTCGGCCCCGGCGGAGACGAAGGCGTTGGTAAAGGGGGTGAAGCTGAGGGCGTCGTCCTCCAGGAGCCGGGCGTAAAGGTCCAGGGCCCGGGCGTAGTTGCCGCCGGCCTTGAGATCGTCCGCCACCTGCCGAGCCTCCTCCAGGTTGTCCAGCCGCAGATAGACGTAGCTGCCGGCCGCCGCCGCGCAGGCCACGACCAAAAGCAGGACCACCAGCAGGAGGATCAAAAAGACGGGCCGCCGGGGCTTGTCCTTCCTGGCGGCGTTTGCCTTCTCAGGGGGCGCCGCGTCCGGTGCGGAGGCGGTCTCCGCCGCCGGCTCCGGATCAGGCGTGGGATCGGCTTCGCCTGCCGGCTCCGGATCGGGCACGGGCAGGGGCTCGGCGTCAGGTCCTTTCACGGGCTCCGAGGGGGCCTGGGAAGCGGGTTCTTCGTTGGTTTCCATATATTTTTCCATTGTATCACTCATATCATTTATTTTGCGTCAACCACATGAAAATGTCAATACGCTCTTGATTCGACAGAGGAAAAAAGATATACTTCTTACATATTATAGTAGGAGAATGTGCGCTCCATGAACAAAAGACGGTTGCTTCCCTGGGTTTTGTGCCTGTCCATCCTGATGCTGTTCTGCATCGTGCCCGCAAAGGCGGAGGAGACCGAGCCCGAGGCGGAAGAGATCACCCGGAACTATACCTTCGCGAAAAACAACTCGGAAATCAACGCCCTGTACACCCACGACGGCAAGCTGGTGACCTACAACACCTATGGTCCCGAGGACGTTCTGCATATCCGGCCCAAGGGGGACTGGACCATGCACATCCTGTTCTTCCGCTTTCAAACCCAGACGGCCCGGATGACCCTGCAGCAGTTCGACCGGCAGGGGACCCTGCTCCTCACCCTGGATGTGGATTCCGACAGCCTTTGCTGCGCCGTGACGCTGGAGGAAGGGTGCTGCAGCGTGGACATCACCGCTCGGGAGGAGTCCTTCGGCGTCTGCGAGCTCACCATCCTGGGCCCCGGCCGGCTGCCCGACAGCTTCCCTCAGCCCGAAGCCTCCGTGACCCGGACGGATCTGCTGATCGTCACCACCCATCCCGACGACGAATGGATCTTCCTGGGTGCGGTATATCCCATCTATGTGGCGGAGCAGGGTTATACGGGCACCTTCGCCTACGTGACCACCCCCAGCATGGGCCGGGTCCACGAGGCCATCAACAGCGTCTGGTCGGCGGGGATGCACACCCTCCCCTACTTCCTGGGGTTCCCGGACATCCATGGGTCCCAGCCGGAGAGCAAGAAGGCCGCCTTCAAAGCGGAGGAGGTCACGCTTTCCCTGGTCCGGCTGTACCGGAAGATCAAGCCCCTGGTGGTGGTGACCCAGGATCTGAAGGGGGAATACGGCCACTGGCAGCACGTGGTATCGGCCAACGCCGTCCTGGAGGCGGCCACCCTGGCCCAGGATCCGGAATACGATCCGGATTCCGCGGCAGAATACGGCACCTGGACCGTGAAGAAGGTCTATCATCATCTGGCCCAGGACGGCCGGATCATGCTGGAGCCCTACGAGCCCCTGACAGCCTATGACGGCATGACCGCCTTCCAGGTGGCCCAGCGCGCCTTCGGGGAGCACAAGTCCCAGCATCAGTATTCCTATCGGCCCACCCGGAACGACTACGGATTCTTCGATATGCGCCGCTTCGGCCTGACCTTCACCACCGTGGGCGAGGATACGGGCAGCGACATGTTCGAGCACATCGAGCACAACGATCTGGCGGAGGTCATCCTGAACGCCACGCCCACCCCTTCCCCCACGCCGGAGCCCACGCCCACCCCCACGCCGACGCCCACGCCGACCCCGACGCCGACGCCGACGCCCACACCCACGCCCACCCCGGTGCCCACGGATACGCCCACGGCGGCCCCCCTCGAGACGGCTGCCCCCACGGCGGTCCCAGTCTCCCAGAGCGGGGACGGCGGCCAGCCCCTGGTCCACGTCGTCGCGGTGCTGCTGGGCATCGTCCTGGGCTTCTTCCTGATCCGCACCATCAAAGCCAGGAAACGATAAGGAACGAACCACATGGCAAAACGAACGATCATCTTCATCCTGCTGCTGGCCCTGACCCTGGGCATAGCTGCGCCTGCCGCGGCGTCCACGGCTCCCGCCGGGGAGTTGAGCTATGAGCTCACCGTGCCCGCGGGCCGGGAGGCCGCTGCCGACCATCTGAGGGATGACGACTATCGCACCCGCTTCACCCTGACCGCCGGCCAGCGGCTGTCCCTTTCCTGGAAGGGGGAAGCTGACGGGGTGCTGCTCCAGTGGTTCGACGAGAAGCAGTGGTACAGCCGGGATTGCGGCGCCACCATCCGCTTTTTCAGCGAGGATGACCGGCTGCTGTCGGAAAACGTCTACTGCCCCCTGAGCTACCGGATGTATCTGCCGGCGGAGGGCGCTTCCCGGATGGAGATCCTGGCCGCAGGCGGCCGGGCCACCATGATCAGCCTCTGCGAGGCGAAGGTCCTGGCTCCGGGCGCCGCGCCCGTCAACCTGGCCCGGCGGGAGAAGGTGGATCTGATGCTGATCCTGTCCGGCGTCAGCGACGAGCTGGACATGCTGGGCGGGCTCCTGCCCCTCTACGCCGGGGAGCACGGCGTCAAGACCGCCGTGGTCTACCTGGGCCGGGACGACGGCAACCAGGTCCAGGAGGCCTTCCGCGCCCTGGACGCCATGGGCCTCGACGTGATCCCCCTGTTCCTGCAGCGGGAAGACCATCTGACCTCCGATGTCAATCGGGTATCCTATTATTGGAAGTCCGCTCAGCTCAAGCAGGAGGTGACCGACCTTCTCCATATCTATGGCCCCCGGGTGGTGGTGACCTGCGACCCGGACGACGAGCAGTCCCTGGCCCGGGCCCAGTTCACGGCCCAGCTGGTGCGGGATGCGGTCATCCGGCAGACCACCTATTCCGATCTGCCGATCCAGAAGCTGTATCAGCTGTCCTCGGACGGCGAGACCGTCCTGGACGGGAACGCGCCTCTGGCGGTCTACGACGGCCGCACGGCCCTGGACGTGGCCCAGGAGGGGTACGCCCAATACCTGTCGGAGGCCTCCTTCGGCACCATCATCCCGGAGAGCCCCCGGTTCGAGCTCATCTATACCACGATGGGGCAGGACGAAGCGAAGGATGATCTCTTCGAGCACCTTGATCTGGGAACCCTGATCGCCTATCAGGCGCCTACGCCCGTCCCCACCGCCACGCCGGAGCCCACGCCCACCCCCACGGCGACGCCCACCGCCGCGCCAACGGATACCCCCGCCCCCACGGAACGACCCATCGCGGCAGCCACGGAC
>JAEEGF011045530.1_pt1 | contig 13890 bp, 9 predicted proteins | sample 9134171 | NCBI WGS metagenome assembly JAEEGF01 (sample SAMN16246542, study PRJNA631951) | gut metagenome | biome: gut microbiome; feature: rumen; material: AP-attached | host: Bos | place: Iran: Karaj | collected 2018-10
GGCATCTCAGTACAGTTCATACAATACTAAAATAAACAAAGCTCAGGAAGATCTTACAGCGGCCCAGGATAAGCTGTACAGGAAGTATTCAAAAATGGAGACAGCTTTATCTAAGATCAACAGCAACAGTAGTTCACTGTCAGGATTCTTTGGTACAGGCGGTTGATAAAAACTTTCGATAAAAAATACTTAAGAATGTGAGGGAGCACTTATGCCAATATTATCACCACAACAAAATGCTTATGCACAGTACAAAAATAATAAGATCATGTCAGCTTCAGGTCCTGAGCTTACACTTATGCTTTATGATGGTGCAATCAAGTTTTTGAACGTTGCAGAATATGCAATTGAAAAAAACGATATCCAGAAAGCACACACAAACCTTATCAAGACAGAAAAGATTATAGAGTATCTACGCAATACTCTGGATATGAAATATCCCGTTGCGCAGGATTTCGAAAACATGTATTCTTATATTAGTAGACGACTTATAGAGGCCAACCTTAGCAAAGATAAAGATATTGTTGTTGAAATCAATGGTCATATGCATGCTATACGTGATAACTGGGTAGAGGTAATGAAGGCTAATCACGTACTTGTTAAGGATGCATGATCTGCAGATGATAATTTTTGAAAGGAGTTTTCAAAATGGTATCAGCCAGCCTTGATATGCTTGAAGAGAGTTTAGTAAAAAAAATCGAGGTTATGAAGCAGATTCAGGATGAAAATGAAAAACAAAGAGAGATTCTGAAAAATCCTAATGAGGTCGATGAGGAAGCTTTTGATAAGATATTAGATGTCAAAGGGGACCTGATAGATGAACTGGAAAAGCTTGATGATGGATTTCAGTCTTTGTTTGATCGTGTAAAAGCAGAAATAAAGGATAACAAGGAGTTATATGCTGATCAGATAAGGCGCATGCAGGGATATATTCAGGAGATCACAGGTATGAGCGCTTCAATTGAAGCTGCTGAACGTCGCAACAAAAAGCTTGCGGAGGATTACTTTAGTAACGCCAGACATATGATGGAATTTGGAAGGCAGACATCAGCAGCTGCATTTAATTACTACCAGACCATGAACAGCTACAAAGATGTACCGCCACAATTTTTTGATAATAAAAACTAGATTATGAAAGAGTTTCCGCTATATCGGCGAGAAACTCTTTTTTCTTTATAGCTAAAATGAAAAATTGTAAAAAAATTTCTAATTGCTCAAAAAAAACAAAAAATTATTTCAAAAAAGGGTTAAGTTCATAATCATGCTGCCGATATTATTAGTGTAAAAAGAAAAACAAGCAGCCATGGAAGGGACTCCGCGTAAGCTGCAAGATAAAAGAGAAGATGGAAAGGCAGCAGGGAAGCGGGCCCCGTTCATGGAGGATTTAATATGGTAGTACAACACAATATTACGGCTATGAATGCAAACAGACAGCTTGGTATCACAACTGATGTTCAGGCTAAGTCCAGTGAGAAACTTTCATCCGGTTACAAGATCAACAGAGCAGCAGATGATGCAGCAGGTCTTGCGATTTCCGAAAAGATGAGACGACAGGTAAGAGGTCTTACACAGGCTTCAAACAACGCTCAGGATGGTATCTCTGCAGTTCAGATTGCTGAAGGTGCTCTTAATGAAGTTCACGATATGCTTCAGAGAATGGATGAACTTGCAACTAAGGCTGCAAATGATACTCTGGAATCCGTAGACAGAAAGTATATTCAGCAGGAAGTTAAGGCACTGATTTCTGAAATCGATCGTACATCAAGTGCTACAAAGTTTAATGAACAGAATCTTCTTGATGGTACATTTACAAATAAGAATCTTCAGGTTGGTACTGATAATATTTCAACAGATTGTATTACAATCTGTATCCAGTCGCTTAGTGCAGCGGGTATTGGTATTGATCAGGTTAAAGTTACTGGAGCAGATGGAAATACAGCAAGATCTGCGATCGACAATATTAAGACAGCCCTTCAGTCAATATCTTCACAGAGAGCTGACCTTGGTGCAGTACAGAACAGACTTGAACACACGATCAAGAATCTTGATAACGTAACAGAAAATACAACAGCAGCTGAGTCACAGATCCGTGATACAGATATGGCGGCCGAGATGGTTAGATATTCTAATAATAACATTCTGGCTCAGGCTGGTCAGTCAATGCTGGCACAGGCCAATCAGACTAATCAGGGGGTATTGTCGCTTCTTCAGTAAAAATAGGATTTCCAATAGGCTTCGGCATCTGCCGGAGCCTATTTTTAGGCCATCTGAAAATTTATATATTTTTTTTAAAAAACACCCTAAAGTTTTTAGAATTATAGTCGATAATAAAGGTGTAATACAAAACAGAGATAGTATTTAGGCCAGCACTAACTACTATTTCAAAACAATCACACGAGCAGCAAGGATGCTGCCGTACATATTCAAGGAGGAATAAAATATGGTAGTACAACACAACGTCACAGCGATGAACGCAAACAGACAGCTTGGAATCACAACTGGTATTCAGGCAAAATCAAGTGAGAAATTATCATCCGGTTACAAGATCAACAGAGCAGCAGATGATGCAGCAGGTCTTGCAATTTCCGAAAAGATGAGACGTCAGATCAAAGGCCTTACACAGGCTTCTGCTAACGCTCAGGATGGTATTTCAGCAGTTCAGACAGCTGAAGGTGCTCTTAACGAAGTTCACGATATGCTTCAGAGAATGGATGAGCTTGCAACTAAGGCTGCATCAGATACATTGCAGTCAACAGATCGTGCATACATCCAGCAGGAAGTAACAAAGCTTATTTCTGAGATCGATCGTACATCAAGTGCTACAAAGTTCAATGAGCAGAATCTTCTCGATGGATCTTTCACAAATAAGAACCTTCAGGTTGGTACTGACAATGTATCTACAGATACAATTAAGGTTTGCATTCAGTCACTTAGTGCTACAGGTATTGGTGTAAATGCCATTAAAGTTACTGGTACAAGCGGAGATACAGCTAGATCAGCTATCCAGACAATTAAGACAGCTCTTCAGTCAATCTCTTCACAGAGAGCAGATCTCGGTGCTGTACAGAACAGACTTGAGCACACAATCAAGAACCTTGATAACGTTAACGAGAATACAACAGCAGCTGAATCACAGATTCGTGATACAGATATGGCAGCTGAGATGGTTAAGTATTCTAACAACAACATCCTTGCACAGGCAGGTCAGTCAATGCTGGCACAGGCTAACCAGACCAACCAGGGTGTTCTTTCACTTCTCGGCTAATATTCATAAATGTAGTAAAAAGCAGTCTTTTGCAGACATTGCGCTACCAAGAGGGCTTCGGGTTTCCGAAGCCCTTTTTCAATGGCATTTAAAAAGAAAAGCGATTTGTTATGCGATAACAAATAAACTATAATAAGAATATAATAGTCTGATTATAAGGAGCTTGCTATGGGAAATGAGAAGCGTTTTGATGCACTGATCGTAGTAACAGCAGATGATTGTAAGAGATTGCAACCACTATATCCAAGACTTATAGAAAACTATCCTTATGGAAAATTATGTTTTATTGGTCCAGCGGATGTTGGAGCAATAATTGCTTCAGACAGTAGGATAAATAATAATTCTTTTGCGGTAGATGAAAACAGTCTCATTCCCTTTAATGAAGTTCACAAGTGCATGGCAGAGAGGCTCGCAGATATCCTGAAGGGCAGAGAAATGCCAAGAGCCGTTACAGGATGGTATTATCAACAGTTTCTTAAAATGCAGTATTGCGCCGTGTGCCAGGATGAATACTATATGGTATGGGATGGGGATACTATTCCGTGCCGTGAAATAAACATGTTTCAGGCAGAAACAGATAAGCCCTACCTTGACTTAAAACATGAATTTCACCCTGAATATTTCGATACAATATCTAAATTACTTCCAGGTTTCAGAAAGGTTATAGAACGATCATTTATCTCTGAGCACATGCTAATAAAAAAAGAGATAATGAGGCATTTGATAGAGGACATAGAAAAAAATGATCGTATTACCGGAAAATATTTTTGGGAAAAAATCATTAATTCTATACCCCCTGAAAAAATATCTGATTCTTCTTTTAGTGAATTTGAGACATATGGGACATATGTTGCTATGTGTTTTCCTGATGTATATAAACTTCGTGACTGGCACTCTTTCAGGCTTGGGGCTCAGTTCTTTGGCATAGATACTATAACTGATAGAGACTTTAAGTGGCTTTCAAAAGATTTTGATGCCATATCCTTTGAAAAAAATCAGGCAATGTTTGGGGATGGTAACACATTTTTTAATGATCCTGCCTACCAGGAAAAGCTTTCTGCCAAGCAAATGCTTCAGGCTGTCCAAATGGAGTTTAATGGGGGGTATAAAGAAGTATGGGCTGATGATCCTGTCATCATGAAAAATGCCAACGTCACTAAAGGCGGCTTTGCCAACGGCAAAGGAATGGACAATAGGACACTTTTTGTGATTGTGGATAATGGTAACGAGCAAATGGTTGAATTTAGCATTGAAGGGATAAAGAGTACTTTATCAGAACTCAATTACAAATATGTTGTAACGGATTCTAATCTGCCATTTTATAAAGCAGTTAATAAAGCCATACGAGATTTGGATGAGACACAATATAAAGATTGGGACATTTGCGTGTTAAAAAGTGGAACAAGAGTTGTATTTGATTCAGTACATTTTTTAAAGCAGGCTCTTTATTCTTCTGAGGATATAGGAGCTGCCGGTAGCGTATCGAACCTTGCTGGAAATAAGCAGCAGATAGATATAAAGTTTGATACACCGCAGGAATATATAGAATTCGGTGAAAAAAATAATGTTCTCATGGAAGATCCTTACCTTGAAAGAGTCACTCTTTCAAGTAATGCAATTCTTATAAAGAGAGAAGCCTTCGAAAAAGTGGGGGGCTTTGCTGAGGAATTTGGAGATGACGGAATTGCAGGGGATGCAGATTTTTCCTTAAGGCTCCTTGCTTGTGGATATAGACTAAGGCTTGTAAGAAACAGCTTTGTTTATAGAAAAGTCTGGGATGAACGTGAAAATCAGAATAATCCAGAGCAAGAGGGATTGCTTAGTCTGATTTATGCTAAGCCTGATATCTTTTCTCAGATTAATTTTGGAAAGAAGGAGCGCTTCAATGCTTTGGAAATTGGATGCGGCTTAGGTGCTAATATTAAGGCTTTAAAGAGCTTATATCCCAATGCACAGGCAGCAGGAGTGGAGAAAAATGCAGAAGTTGCGGATATAGCTGTACAGACAGAACTTGTCTATAAGAATTTGTCGGACCTTGAAAAAAATATCGGGGGACCTGCTTTTAATTTACTTATTGTGAACAAGGATGATTTTGCAGCACTATCTCAAGATGAAAAAAAGATAATAGGAAGGCTTTGCTGTTCAGATTTTCAAGTGATTACAAAATGAGGTGGACATGAATAGTTCTTTTAGTACTGTATCAAAAAATAAATTGGTTTCTTCGTTTACTAACATTGAATTTGCTGTGCTGAAGGCAATTGATGATTATGAAAATACCCATGATAAAGAAAAGCTTAATCGTGAGTTTGGAATGGCAATGCAGCTTTTAAGCGGTTTTGCCAAAAATTTATCGGAGGCAATATCGTTAGGTTTTGCGGAAGGTATATTTTATGAGCCTTATTTGTATTGCGATAAGGAAGTTGCACAGGAAATGCAGAGTGTGCTCAGAGGAATTATTCAGTTACTCATAGAGTTAATGGATAAAATAGCTAAAACTATAGAAGCAGAGCTGGATGAAGAGAGTATATTATTTCTCAGACATCTTCTTGGAGAATTATCATTGAGTATACGTTTTGATATAGTTTCACTTCCTGAAACAGTTATTGAGGGAAAAGCGGATATCGGAAATATATATGCTCAGCTGAACAGGATAAATATACATAATAATGATCATATTGTAGTTAAAAACTTGTGGCAGAATTCTGGCAGAAGAAGGCTCCCAATTTATTCCGCCAAAGATGTGGCAATAGTTATGCAGGGCCCTATTGATTATGAGAGGGATTTTACGCTAGATACTCTTATGAGGTATAGAAAGATATATCCGGATGCTATGATCATTCTTTCTACCTGGTACGGAGAAGTGAACGATGATCTTAGACATATGCTCAGGGCAATAGATATAGAAATAGTTGAAAATGAAATTCCAATAAATAGAGGCCCATCAAATATAGCATGTCAGCTGGATAGTTCACTTTTTGGAATTGAGCGTGCCAAAGAAAACGGAGATATAAAGTATATTCTAAAAACCAGAACGGACCAGGCTTTCTATTTGCCAGAATTTTTACTTTATTTTAGAAATATGCTTAGAACATATCCTGTAAATAATGAGAATATGCAAGCTAGACTGATATTTTTAGGAACCCACGGATCAATGTGCAATTATCCTTTTAGGATTACAGATTTTATGACTTTTGGGGATATAGAAGATGTAACAAAGCTATACGAAGCACCTAAGGACTTTGAAAGACTTGAGTATACACAATCAGATTCTAGCATAAAAAAAGATCACTATTACTATGTTATAAAAAGGGCATTAGATGACTCATTTTTTGATTCCTGTAATATGGATGAAGCTTCTAGAAGGCAAGTTGTTGATAAAATAGGAAAAACACAGGATCCGGAATCGTTTTTGATTCAATCCTTCTGTGAGCGCATAGTTTATGGGAAGAATATCACTTCTGATGATGACGCACTTATGCTTTATTGGAGATTTATAAAAAACTGTGCCATTTTTATAGACCCGGATGAACTGTTATTTTTCTGGGACAAATATGGAAGTAAATATATAGACATAAGCAGCAATGTGTCTGAAGGTGGGCTTACACATGCTGCCTGGATGTCTTTCTACTATTGGGATATATAGGATTATGCAGGGAAAATAAAGCCATCTGATTCAATAGCACCATTTGAGTAATTTCCCATTATATTGCTTTCCAGAACTGCCTGATAGAACTGCTGAGGAGAGAGCTTTTCCCTATATCTTGGATCGCGGAAAAATTCAGTTAACTCAGGAACTGTTGACTGGTATTTTTCAAAGGTTGCAGCATCGTAGTCTTTGGAAAGCCAGTCCACGTCTTCCTGAGACAACTCACTTATATCTATAAAGAAATTGGTGTTTCTAAATGACTTCCAGTTTCTAAGCTTGTATGCGGAAGTGTGACGCATGGCAACCCATGTTCCGTAGGTTTCAAATTCGGAAAATCCAAGGTCTATATTTTCACTTCCTGCAGCAGAAAAGATTTTTTCATAAAATGTTTTCCCTTCAAAAGAAGTGCTTTCGATTTCTGAGATCATGTCGTGCATGAAATCTTTTTTAAATATCATATGTTCAGAGACAAAGGATTTTTCTATAACTTTACTAAAGCCAAATAAATTTTGAATTGTAGAAAAGTATCTGCTCTGGCATTCTGACTTTACGTCAAAAAAGGGCTTACCATCTTCAGAAAACATATCAATTCGTCTAAGGAGGATGGTGTCAGCATCCCAACATAGGTAGTATTCCCTGTCACAGTAGTCTGAAAATTTCATTTTTAAAAACTGCTGATAATACCAACCTGTGCTTGAAGTACCAACCTTGTTTTTTTCAGTTAACTGTTTTGAGAGAGCAAGCTTTATTTCTTCAAAGGGCAATATCTCACGCTCATTTATATATTCTATTTTATGCTCACCGTAAATGCCGCTATCATAATCTGTTTTAATACATTCCTCTAATTCCGGAGGTCCTACAAATACTATTTTATTTATGTCGAGACATTCAAATAGCCTGTGATATTGAGTCTTTGTCCTGTGATAGTCTTTGGGAAGTGAAGGAATCATACATGAGAAAGTGATCATTTTGAACTCCTTTCAGAGTCAGGTATCAGTAATATATTTCTTATAATATTATAACGTTATTTGGTATAATAATGATATAAAAAATAATTAAGAAAGGGACTTTTTTGAAAATACTGGTCATTAATCCATATTCATATATTCATAATGACATTGTGGAAGCCTTGCTTGATATGTATGGCACTGATAATGTGAGTGAACTTACATATCTTTTCAAAGGAAAGGATGTGTATAACAATGAGGAGTTTGTCTCGCTGTTTGAAGCTAAATTTAGTTCAGGGCCCTATGATCTGGTGCTTTCTACGAATTTTTACCCGATAATTGCGACAGTTTGTCATGATCATAAGGTTCCATATATTGCGTGGACATATGATACACCTATGAATGTACTTCCCTGTGAGCAGATGCAGTATGATACTAATTTTATTTTTTTGTTCGACAGGATTGAAGTTCAGAAATATCAAAAGCTAGGGTATGACAGGTTCCGGCATATGCCACTTGGTGTGAATACTGCTAAATATGCTTACATACATCCTTCAGATAAGTTTTCCTGCGATATTTCTTTTATGGGGAAACTGTATAAATCAAGTCTTGGACTTATAAAAGCAGGATTATCAGGAGAACTGCTGCAATATATAGATAAACTCGTTGATACCCAGAGCAAAATAATTGATAGATACATAGTGGATGATCTGATAACTGAGCCTATTATCGAAAGCATAAACAGCGAATATAGAAGTAAAGGATATGATCTGACAGTTAATAAAGAACAGCTATCATATGCAATTACTGAGCAGGTTACATACCTTGATAGGATAAGCCTTTTGGAAGTAATGGGCAGAAGATATGATGTTCACCTGTATACCTATGAGGCAGGTGAAACAGAAAAGAGATTACTTAAAGATGTCCATATACACGGACCTGTAGATTATACAAGTGAGATGCCGGCACTTTTTAAGTCAAGCAAAATAAATCTTAACTGGAGCCTTCGAGCGGCGCAAAGTGCAATTCCCTTAAGGGCGCTTGATATATTGGGATGTGGGGGATTTCTTTTATCTAATGCTCAGCCTGAGCTTGAAGAGTGTTTTGAAAATGGAAAAGAAGTAGTTCTATTTCACAGCATTGACGAGGCAGTGGACCTGGCAGGATATTATTTGCAACATGATGAAGAACGTCAGCAGATTGCAGCAACAGGATTTAAGAAAGTGCAAAATGATTTTAAATATACAGATAGATTAAAAAAGATGATAAGTGTTGCTTTATAGTTGAATGTGTTTTTGCATGGAGAATAGAGCAGATGGACAATCAAAAGCATTTTGATCTTCTCATAGTAGTAACTCCTCCAGATTGTGAGAGGGTTTTACATTTATATCCAAGGCTTATTGAAAACTTTGATTATGGAAAGCTTGTGTTTATCGGTTCCGCTCAGGTTGGAGATATTGTCCTGAATCATGAGCCTATAAAGGACCATGTCAGATGGATGGATGAAAACGAACTTCTTCCTTTTGACGAAGTACATAGCTGTATGGCCAAGCACTTAGCGCCAATCATCGGATCAGAACCGCTTCCTCGAGGAATAACAGGCTGGTATTATCAGCAGTTTCTTAAGATGCAGTATTCAAAGGCTTGTAGTGATGAATACTACATGGTTTGGGATGGGGATACTGTGCCTTGCAGAAAGATAAATATGTTCAGCAATGAGACCGGGCAGCCATATCTTGATCTTAAGCATGAGTTTCATCAGGAATACTTTGACACCATGGGAAAAATACTTCCCGGATTTAGAAAAGTCATTGAGAGATCATTTATCTCAGAGCATATGCTTTTTAAAACAGACATCATGCAAAACATGATATCTGATATAGAAAGAAATGATCAGATAAGCGGCGAAAAATTCTGGGAAAAAATCATAAATGCTATTGAACCGGAAAAGATATATGACTCTTCATTTAGTGAATTTGAGACCTACGGGACTTACGTGGCACTTAAGTCACCCTCAACATACAAATTAAGAGAATGGCATTCTTTCAGGCTTGGTGCATCATTTTTTGACATGCACAAGATAAATGACAGGGATTTTGAGTGGCTTTCAAAGGACTTTGATGCCATCTCTTTTGAAAAGGGCCAGTCTGTCAGAGAAGATAACAGGAACTTTTTTGACAATCCTGAATATCAAAAGAAATTGTCAGCAAAGAAAATGCTTCAGCTTGCCCAAATGGAATTTAAAGATGGCTATAAGGAAGTTTGGGAAGATGATGTGGAATTATCTGCCAATACCAACGTTACTTCAGGAGGTTTTTGGAAACATGAGGATAAGGAAGACAGGATAATCATTGTAATCGTTTCCTACAATGCCAGTTTTCTCATGGAAGAAAACATTAAGAGTATAAGAAGTACGCTGAATCAAGGAACATATAAGATAGTAGTTGTGGACAATGCCTCAACTGATGGAGTGACGCAGTTTCTTGAACAGCAGGAAGATATACTGCTCATAAAAAACACTGAGAATGTGGGTTTTGGCCCGGCATGCAATCAGGCAGTTGCAGCTACGATAGGAACTGAGTTTGAAAAGTGCGATGTTCTTCTTCTTAACAACGACACAAGACTGGTATTTGATTCTGTATATTATCTGAAAAAAGCTCTGTATTCTGCTGAGAATATAGGTGCTGTCGGAAGTTTGTCCAATTACGCCGGTAATAAACAGCAACTGGATATTGAGTTTGATACAGTTGATGACTACATAAAGTATGGTGAAAAGATTAATGTGCCTATGGAGAGTCCGTATCTTGAAAGATCAAGGCTTTCCGCTTTTGCTATGCTTATTCGCAGGGATGTGTGGGATTCGGTAGGCGGATTTGATGAAGAATTTGCCCCGGGATACTACGAAGATGATGCTCTCTCTATGGAAATACTAAAGAGAGGCTACAGGCTTTTGCTTGTTCGCAACAGCTTTATCTATCACGCAGGAAGTCAGAGCTTTATCAATACTGATTATGAGAAGCTTTTGAGTGATCATCATAAATTGTTTGAGGAAAAATACGGTTTTGATATTTTGAAATACTGCTATGCCAGTGGAACTGTTATATCACAGATTCCATATAATAAGGACTCAAGATTTAGCCTTCTTCAGATAGGATGTGGACTTGGATCTGATCTAAAAGCTATCAGGAGCTTGTTCCCTAACATCACACTTAGTGGAATTGAAACGAACAGAGCCATTTTTGATATTGCAAAGAACACTGAGAATGTTTATGAAAATGTTGAAAGCTTAAGAAGTGCTGTGCCGGGAAGCGTCTTTGACGTGGTGATTGTAGATAATAATATCTATAGAGAGTTTGATGATGCTCAGAAAGCGTCTTTGGCGGACATGCTTAGGGATGGAGTTACAGTTATTGTTAAACACCCTGAGTACGAGGAATTCCCTTACGAAAAAATAAAGCTGGTCATCTGGGATATGGATGAGACTTTTTGGAGTGGCATCTTAAGTGAAGGTGAGGTAGAACTCCCATTATCCAACGTAGAACTAATTAAAAGCGCGACAGATCGTGGCGTTATCAACAGCATCTCATCTAAAAATGATGAGGAGCCTGTACTTGATGAACTAAAGGGCGCAGGAATAGAAGATCAATTCGTATTTAATAATATAAATTGGGATGACAAAGGGAAACAGATTAAGCAAAAGATAAAGAACATGGGACTTAGGCCTGAGAATGTCCTTTTTATAGATGATAATAATCGAAACCTTGAAGAAGCAAAATTCTATGCCGAAGATATCATGACGGCAAGTCCCGATATCATCCCTTATCTTGCAAACTTTTTTGCAAGGACTGTTGCTAAGGATAAGAATCATTCAAGGCTTGATCAGTATAAACTTCTTGAGAAAAAGTTGAGTGCTCAGACTACATATGACAACAATGAGGAGTTTCTACGTGACAGTGACATAAGGATAACAGTGAATAAAGACTGTCTCAAGGAAATAGACAGGATCACTGAACTGGTGAGCAGAAGCAATCAGCTGAATTACACAAAAAATCGCGATAATAAAGAAATACTTACCAGAGTAATAACAAACGACTGGACTAACTGCGCATATATCAAAGCTCAGGATAGATTTGGTGCCTATGGAATAATAGGTTTTTATTGTTATGACACCCGTGAAAAACTCATGAGACATTTCCTGTTTTCCTGCAGAGTAATAGGCATGGGAATTGAACAGTATGTTTATAACATGCTTGGATGCCCTGATTTTGAGATAAAAGGTAATGTATCGGTTCAGCTTGAAAAAAATAAAGCTGTTGACTGGATAAAAGAAGACGTGGAGAACGAGATAGTAAGCGATCCGGAAAAAGAGAAAAGAATCCGCATCTTAATGAAAGGCCCTTGCGATCTTGATTCTACGATTCCATATATCAGGGGTGGAAATATCACTACTGAATTTAATTATGTAAATGAGCATGGATTCACTACCGCCGGTCAAAATCACACAATGCATATCTGGCAGGCTGCCCATATGAGCGATGAGGAAATTGAAGAAATCCTCAAGGAAGTTCCTTTTATGCAAAAAGGGGATTTTGAAACCAAATTGTTCTCTGAAGAATATCACGTAATATGCCTTAGTATGCTTCAGGATACAGGATCAGGCTTATACAGAAATAAAAAGACCGGAGCATATATCAGTTTTTCTGGATTGAAGAGACCACTGACTGATTTAGATAACGCAGCCGACTATATGAGCGGAGTTTTACAAAATCATGCATTTCTTTTTTCAAGGGATATCATTGAAAAATTTGCAAGAGACTGGGAATTTGTTGGAACTACTCCTGTGGACCTGCTCCTTAGAAACCTTGATTATATATATGACCACGTTAAGGGAAAACCTGAATTTATCATAATCCTTGGCAGTGAAACTGCTTATGAAGGGGATAATTCAGGATTTGAGGGAGTGCTCGAGAGTAACAGGCTTTATAACCCTATAATACAGGAATTTGCAGAAGATCATGAGAGGATGCATATTATCAATATTACTGATTTTATACATTCTCAGAACGATTTTGAAGGTTGTATTAATCATTTTAGCCGCAATGTTTACTTTAAGATTGCGGGAGAGATATGTCAGGTTATCAATGATTCAATCTGAGAATGGGTGAATTATGGGAGAAATAATCTACTCGGATTTTAGTTATTACTATGAAGGAGAAGGTATTTCCGAAAAGCTTTTTGATTACAGAGAAAGCATAAAGGACTATACCCTTCTTCCTATGCATAGCTTTGATAATTCCATAGATGGAGTACTTAAGAGAGCACATGCTGCACTGACGGAAAGGTATGCAGGAACTGATCCGAGTCTCTTAGTTACTTACTTTATGACATATTTACTCATAATAACAAGACATATGGAAGAGCCGGAGCCTGTAAATGTGCTGTGCCTTGGAAAAGAGCTTGAGTGGATAAGTACCTATATCTCAGAAGATATACAGAAAATGCATCCTAAGTCACTTTTGCAATTTGCGGAAGTTATTACAGAAGTTTTTGATAAAAGGTTTGATCTGATCATTGCTTTTGATGAGAAAAAATATAGCGCCTCTGACTTTTTTGAATTTGTAAAAAATCACAGCACGGATAACTATAGAGCTATTTTTATAACTGATGATACTGAGCTGGAGAATGCTGATTGTTCTAAGTATATTTTCGGAAGATATGTGGTCCTGACCAGACATGAAAAAACATCAGCTGAATTTAATATTGATAAGTATGCAAAAAAACTTGGGAGTCCTAAGCGGACTATCAAGACAGTAGCAGCAATAACACCTCACGACAGGCCTTTTAATAACTATGAACTGATAAAGGATATTGGGGCAGTGCCCTACTTGTTCTATAAAAATAAAGCCTGCAAAGTGTACATGGTGGGTATTGATAGGGATGCCACCTATTCTTTTGAGAGTTATGTTCAGGGTGAGGAACTGGTAAGGCTTAATGACTACAGCTTGGAATCAAAAATGAGGTGGCTTAATGAG
>JAEEGF011024947.1_pt1 | contig 13888 bp, 13 predicted proteins | sample 9134171 | NCBI WGS metagenome assembly JAEEGF01 (sample SAMN16246542, study PRJNA631951) | gut metagenome | biome: gut microbiome; feature: rumen; material: AP-attached | host: Bos | place: Iran: Karaj | collected 2018-10
TTCACGGGGCGTATTTTTCTGCCGTAAACGAGCACGGGGATATATTCCCTCGTGTGGTCGGTGGTCTTTGTGAACGCCGGATCGCATCCGTGATCCGCCGTAATTATCATTATATCATCATCTCTGAGAAGCGGGATTGCGGTATCGAGCCAGTTGTCAAATTCCGTCAGAGCGGCGGCATAGCCGTCAACATCCCTGCGGTGACCGTAGAGCATATCGAAATCAACCAGATTTATGAAGCACAGCCCCTCAAAATCTCTTTTCAGCATCTCAAGGGATTTATTCATTCCGTCGGTATTACCCGAGGTATAGACAAAGTCCGTGATTCCTTTGCCCGCAAATATATCGTATATCTTGCCTACGGAAAGTGATTCAAGCCCCGCCTCTGAAACACAGTCGAGCACTGTATCCGAAGGAGGCTCAAGCGAAAAGTCGTGGCGTTTCGGCGTACGCTCGAAGTTTTCGGGCGAATCGCCGATGAACGGACGGGCAATAACTCTGCCGACCGCGTATTTCCCGGTGAGAATTCTGCGCGCAATACGGCAGTATTCATAAAGCTCCTCAACAGGAATTATCGCTTCGTTTGCAGCAATCTGAAAAACGGAATCGGCGCTGGTATAAACGATAAGCCTGCCGCTCTTCAGATGCTCTTCGCCGTAATCCTTTATTACCTGAGTGCCGGAATAAGGCTTATTGCAGAGGGTACCCCTGCCGGTCTGCCTCTCAAATTCCGCTATGACCTCATCCGGGAAACCGTCCGGAAAAACGGGCATCGGATTCTCCGACACGATTCCGCCTATCTCCCAGTGTCCGGTGGTCGTATCCTTGCCGTTTGAAAGCTCGGCAAGGCGCCCGTAAGCACCTGCGGGAAGGGGCTCACCATCAAGATAATCAACGCCGTCGATATTGAATAGCCCGAGTCTTTTGAGATTTTTTATATTGAATTTTTCGCTTGATGACACGGAACGCAGGGTATTTGAGCCCGCGTCTCCGAATGCCGCGGCGTCGGGTGCTTCTCCGATACCGAAGCTGTCAAGCACAATGAGAAATACGCGTTTCATCTTTTTATCACTCTTTCGGCTCAAGGTGCGGTAAATTCTCATATTGAACCGCCGACTCGAGCGCAAGCTCCATCATCTGTGTGAATGAATTCTGACGCGCGTCTGCGTCAAGTGAATCAAACGGCTCATAGCAGAGGTCGCTTATCGTGCAGACAGCGAGCGCTCTCTTACCGAGACGCAGGGCGGTCATATAGAGCGCCGCCGCCTCCATCTCAACCGCGAGGCAACCCATCTTCGCCCAGTCGAGCGATGAGCGTGTATCATCATAGAATGTATCGGAAGAATAAAGTGAACCGATTTTAAGAGGAAACTCTTTTCCGGCGGCAATCTTTTCGGTTATCGAGAGCAAGTCGTAATTGCAGACCGCGGAGATATCGCCGTCAAGCCCGTACTGCCTGCCGAAGGATGAATTGGTGCAGGCGCCGATGCCCGCAACTATATCTCGCAGGCCGCATTCCTTTGAAACAGCGCCCGCCGAGCCGATTCTGATTATATTCTGGACTCCGAAATATTTATAAAGCTCATAGGAATAGATGCCGATTGAGGGCATACCCATTCCGCTTGCCATTACCGAAACTTTTACGCCCTTGTAATAACCCGTAAAGCCGTTAACGCCCCTGACATTGTTGACGGCGACGGCGTTTTCAAGGAAGTTTTCGGCTATGAATTTCGCGCGCAGAGGGTCGCCGGGCATAAGCACTGTTTTGCCGAAGCCGATATCATTGAGAATATTGATATGCGGAGTTTTTATGAATTCCATATTATCACTCGCTTTCAAGCTGTTTCGCGATTTTGACTATTCTGCTTGTGCCGAGGCGGGACGCGCCGAGAGATATGAATTTTTCGGCATCCTCAAGCGATGATATTCCGCCCGCCGCCTTGATTTTGACATGGGGAGCAACGTGCTCCGCAAAGAGCTGTATATCCTCAAATGTCGCGCCGCCGGTCGAGAAGCCGGTCGAAGTCTTGATATAATCGGCTCCCGATTCCGAGACGATTTCGCACATCCTGATTTTCTCATCGTCTGTGAGAAGGCAGGTTTCGATAATGACTTTGAGCAGCTTTCCGCCGCAGTGTGCCTTGACCGCCTTGATTTCATCGAGAACAAAGGCATAATCCTTATCCTTGAGCGCGCCGATATTGATTACCATATCGATTTCATCCGCACCGTTCTGAACGGCGTCAAACGCCTGATAACATTTCGCGGCAGTCGTATCATAGCCGTTCGGGAAGCCGATGACAGTGCAGATTGCAAGCTTATCGCCGACATATTCCTTTGCTCTTTTTACAAACGAGGCCGGGATGCAGACACTCGCCGTGCCGTATTTCATTCCGTCGTCGCAGATTTGTTTTATTTCATCCCATGTCGCCGCGGGAGCGAGCAGGGTGTGATCGCATTTTGATAGAATTTCGGTAATATTCATCACTTATACCTCAAATTTATATTTCAGTTCTTTTGATCCCTTTGCATAGGGATTCATGGCTTTGATGTATGCGGTGTATTTTCCTTTTTTGAGTCTGCCGAGATTGACCTCATATCTGTCTTTCTCAAAAAGATACATATATTTGCCGGAAAAGCTTGAGGAGTGGACGCTCTTCAGGCCGGCAAAGACCGATACCTTATAGCTCTCTGCGCAGTATTTATCCTTTGCACCGGAGAAGACAAGGACCGTTTCTCCGTTTTCGTTTTTGCGTGTTTCAATCTCGATATCCGCCGGGAAAACCGGTCTGCCGCAGGATTTCTTCATCTTCGCAAATTTATATGCGTAGTTCTTTCCGGCGAGACCCGTAAGATAATATTCATTGTCAAAGAATTGATCCGTAATTAAATCATATGAGAGAATCCTGACGTTTCCTTCTGCATCCGCCTCAACTATATAGAACTGAGCCGCCTCGTGCGTTTCATAGGGGAAATTGCCCGCGAATCCGTCGAGATCGGTTTCGTAATAACTCAGCGTGCCGCATCCGAGAGCGGTATATTTATACTGCCAGATTGAACGCGGATCGTTTACCGGATAATGGGAATGACCCGAGAAATTTACCATCTGAGGATATTTGCGGAAAACCTTCGGTATATCCTTGTCGCCCCAGCAGACGGAGCCGTAAATCGTTCCCTGCGGAGCGGGATGCTGAAAGGTAAAAACAGGCTTATTTCCGCTCTCTCTGACGGCGGATTCTGTCTCTTTATCAAACCACGGAAGCTTTGCTTTGAATGTTCTGCCGTCTTCGGAATAGGAGCACAGAATGAAATGATAGCCGTTAATGATTTCGTGAGTATCCTGATTCGGCTGAATCTTTTCTTCAAACATTCTCGCGCCCTTTGAAGCATCTTTATCGCGATAGGCAATATATTCGTGATTGCCGGTGCAGATTAAAAGTTTTGTTTCATCTCTCAGATTCTCTTCTATTACTTTGTTGAACGAATCGTATTCAAAATCTCTGCCGCCGTCAGTCATATCACCCGCGATACACAGGGCGTCAAAGCCCTTGTATTCCTGCTCTGCACAGTAATCATACATAAACCGGATGAGCTTCGCGAGGCGCTCCTCCTCGGGGTGCTTTTCATTCTCGGTTGATTCTTTCCCGCTGACGTGAATATCACTGCAGGCGGCAAAGCGCAGAACAGGTCTGAAATCCGCGGGGGGCTGCGGAAAACCTTTCACGCTTTTACCAAAGCAGGTGAGAAAAGAATAATACGAAGAAAGGGCTTTTGAAATTATAATTCTAGCGGTATTTTTAACGGTCTGCATACTAACCTCAAAAAAGAAGGGCAGAACGCATAACGAACTGCCCTGATATAGCTTTTATTTAATCAAGAATCTCGCCCATGAGTCCGGGTACGGCGCAGGCCGCATTGGATTCATCGGTATCGATATGCATCGCGAGAGCATACTTCGGGGAAACTCTGACGACGACATCGCTGAAGATAAGCGAACGGCCGTTGCCGCTGTCAACCTTAACGCAGACAAGCTGCTTATCTTTGAGATTGTATTTCTCGGCATCCTCGGGAGTGGCGTGGATATGTCTCTGAGCTGCGATTACGCCCTCTTTGAGTTCAACCTCGCCGCACGGGCCTACAAGCTTGCAGGCGCCGCTGCCCGCAACATCTCCGCTCTCTCTGACGGGAGCGTCAACGCCGATTGAACGCGCGTCGGTGAGCGAAAGCTCAACCTGGCATTCGGGGCGGATGGGACCGAGAATGGAAACTGCGGGGAACTGACCCTTTGAGCCGATGACGGCAACTCTCTCGTTGCTCGCGAACTGACCCGGCTGGGAAAGGTCTTTCTTATGGGTGAGCTCAAAACCCTCTCCGAAGAGGATATCGAGCGCTTCTCTGGTTACATGAACGTGTCTGGCGCTTGTTTCAACAAGGACTTCTTTTTTCATCGTGAACGCTCCTTGTCAATTAAAACTTAACGACATAGTTGTCGCGGGTTACGAACGGGATAATAACACCGGCCTTATCAAAATTGATGGTCCAGTAAATATCATAATCGGCAGAGATAACATTGCCGGTCTTCGCGTCAACAACGATCTTTGCTGTGCTTGAAGGATAGTTCATGGCGGCAGTGCCTACAATACCGGTGGCAACGCCGGGGATATTCTCATTAATTGTACCGGGAAGAGGAACGTTGAAAGCCTTGGGAGCGTGGCCCTGGCCGTGAGCAATGTTGGCGCTCTTGGCGTCTGCAACCGTTGTAACGGTGATGGTATATTTGCCGTCTTTCTCGGTGCAGGTTGCGCTCTTGACATCGGCCGCAGTGAGCTTCGAGCCGTAGGATTCATTCTCAACGGGATACTTTGCCTTTATCTGAGCGCCTGTATAGGTCTCGGGAGTGGTCTGGCTGTTCTTTTCGAGCTGACCGCCGACGAATTCATCGGCGCCGCCGAGAAGTCTGAGAATACCGCTGATGGATGAGGGAAGAGTCATGCTGCCGTTGAGAGAAATCTTTGAATAATTCTTAGTTACGGACTTTGCGTCGGTCTTAACCTTATTTACGGCCTCGTTGAAGTAAGCAACGATTTCTTCTTTGGTCTGGGGAGCTTTCTTAGCTTCTTCGGTGGTCTCTTCTGTTTTGCTTTCGGTTTCGGAAGCATCTTCTTTGGTTGTATCTTCTGCGGAAGCGTCTTCTTTGGTTGTAATATCTTCGGAAGTATCGGCCTCGGTGGTATCTTCGGGTTTCTCGGTTATTTCTTCCGTGACGCTTTCGGTTTCGGTATCTGCTTCTGTGGTGGTAGTTTCGTCATTTGTCTTTGCGCCGCAGGCTGCGAGTGAAATAACAAGAGCAAGAGCTGCAAGAAGTGCTATTAATTTTTTCATTGAATTATCCTCCTGAAATATCTTTGGCTTTAACCTTAAATATTATATGATATTATTTTTATAAAATCAAGTGGCAATATAGTAAAAATCATCGCCGGGAGTTTTGCCGCCCGCAAGGTCGGGATATGTCTTGCAAAGAATCTCAAGCGTTGCCTGAGCCGCCTCCTTCGCCTCGGCACCTTCAAGATAATGATAATTGCAGCCCGAAACGGTATTTGCCGCCTTGATTATATCATCAAAAAGACCTGCATCCACAAGAGGCTGACCGAGAGTCTCGCTCGTGGCGGTATAGTTGAGCGAAACTTCAATGAAAGTAAGGAATTCGCTGATAATATCGGGATTCGCCTCGATATAATCCTTCCCCGCGACCACACAGGCGGTGACGGGCGGAGTATCAAAAAGCTTGTTCCATTCTCTGGTGAGTGAAAATGCCTGCTTCGGATTATTATCTTCCCCGATAATTTTCATTGCCGAAAGAACAGGAAGAATATAAATGTCTCTGCGGTCGGTTGTCGCTTTTTTGATTATTTCATCATCCGAATCGGCCGTCTTCAGTTCAATATCCTTTCCGACTCCGCTCTTTTTGATGAGAGTTTCAATCAGGCATTTTACGAGAGAATCGGTGCCGTTCATCCATACTGTTCTGCCCCTGAAATCCTCGATGCTCTCAACATTTATAATTTCAAAATCTATCGGCGAAGCGGTGGTGTCCTCGTCTTTGACATCTCCGTCTTTCCCGTCTTTTGCCGGAGCGGAGGTTGTTTCCTCTTCCTCTTTCATTGCGAGAATCTGAATACCACCCGTCGCGGCGGTGCAGAGCATCTGAATTTTTCCGCCTGTCTCATTATATATCTTCGCCGCGGTATCGAGCGGAAGAACTGCAATATCAACGCTTCCGTCCTTTATCAGACCGGCAACCTCGTCCACGGTGTCATAATACTTCATATCGTAGGCGTAACTTCTGTCCGTCATAATCTTGAACGCGCCGAAGCCCGTTTCGTCCTTGACTGCAGCTACTTTTGTCTTGATTTCTCTCTCACCGGGGTCCCCCTCGGGCTCTTTACTGCCGCAGGCGGCAAGCCCGGCAACAAGGCAAAGAGCGAGAAGCAAAGAAATAATTCTTATGATTTTTTTCATATTCATTCACCTTTACTTTCCTACACAGAATCTTGAAAACACTTCATCCACAACGGCGGACGTCGCCTTCTCACCCGTCAGCTCAAGCAGAGCGTCAACCGCGCAATCCGCGCAGACATTGACAGCGTCGAGCGTGACTCCCGAACGCAGGGCGGTAAGGCCCTCTTCAAGATGATTTGCCGCTTTAAGACAGCAGGCGCGCTGCCTCTCGCCGGTAAGGCAGGCGGTATTTGTGTCAAAATCTCCGGCGCTCAGCACTTCACAGACCGCCCTCTCAAGCTCATCCGCGCCCTCGCCGGTCAGCGCGGAAATCTCGACAACCTTATCAAAACTGCGGTCGATAACCTCTCTGTCCGCTACACGCGGCAGATCGGATTTATTAAGCAGAGCGACAGCTTTTCTGCCTCTGCATTCCTCTATAATCGATATATCCTCGGCATTGATTTCAGCGCCCGAATCAAAGACAGCGAGAATCAGCTGAGCCCTTTCAAGGCGCTTCCTCGCGAGATCGACGCCGATATTCTCAACCGGATTGTCTGTTTCGTGAATTCCGGCAGTATCGGCTATTTTAAGGATAATGTCGCCGAGCATTATTTTCTCTTCGACCACATCGCGGGTAGTTCCGGCTATATCCGTTACTATCGAGCGGCTGAAACCGCTGAGCAGATTCATTATTGCTGATTTCCCGACATTGGGCTTGCCGACTATAACAGTATCGACTCCCTCTGTAACCGCTCTGCCGGAATCGTAATTCTTTATTATTGCTTCAAGTTCCGATTTTACTTCTTCAAAAGTCTTCTCTATTTCCGCCGTGCTTATTTCCTCAATATCCTCATCGGGATAATCAACCCAGGCGGAAAGGGAGGCACATACTCCCGTTATCTTTGCGCAGCATTCTCTTATTTTTGAACTGAGATTGCCCTCAAGAGTATTCAGTGCGGCAGCGGCCGCCTGCCTGCCCGAAGCGCTTATGAGCGACATGACGCTCTCGGCGGCGGCAAGGTCCTTCTTGCCGTTGAGGAACGCTCTCTTTGTGAATTCGCCGGGACCTGCGGGCTCTGCGCCGGCGTCAAGCACCGCTCTGAGCACCTGCTTGGTAATAAACAAACCGCCGTGGCAGTTTATCTCCGCCGTATCCTCGCCGGTATAGCTGTGGGGAGCGCGGTAAACAAGGCAGACTGCCTCGTCGATTTTTTCGCCCGCGCTGACAGCCGAGCCGAAATACGCACGATAACCTTTGCTCCGCGCTATATCCGAACCGTTCACGGGGATAAAAACCTTCGCGGCGATTTTAAGGGCGTCGGGGCCAGATATTCTTATTATTCCAATGCCGCCCGGGGCATTCGGAGTCGAAATGGCGGCAACGGTGGTGTCATTCATAATATCACCTATTCGCAGATAAGTTCGACCTTCTCGCCTGTCAGCCGCTTCGCTATTCTCTCAAATGCCTGAACCGACGGCGAGAATTCATCGGGATAAATGCCCGTAACCGAAGCATAGGCAAGCACTCTGTCAATCGGCACCACGCCCAGCAGAGGAGTGCAGGTCTCATCTATACATTCGTCAAGATTGAGGAGCTTACGGCGCACCGCGGGCCTGACCTCAAACATATTTATAACAAGCTTTCTGTCCGATACTCCGAGGCGCTCCGCTTCTATGCAGGCGGCAGCGCAACTGCGCACACAGATGCTGTCCGCCGTAGTGACCGCAATCAGCTTATCGGCGGCCGAAACTGCAATTTCAAACCCTTCGCCTACACCTGCGGGAGCGTCAAAAAACACATAATCATATTTATCAATCAAGCCGCCGAGCATATCCCTGAGGGCTTTACCCGAAAAAGCTTCGTCATATTTTCTCGGAGCGGCAATGAAATCAACATCACCCGAAATCACGGCTCTGTCGGGGGTACATCTGCCGAGGATACCGTCTCCCCAGTCGAAAACCACCTGTTCATCGCATCCCAGAAGCAGATCGAGTGAGCGCAGACCGATATCGCAGTCAATCGCCAGCACTCGCTTGCCGAGCGACGACAGCGCCTTTGATATGCCCGCCGTAAAGGTGGATTTCCCTACGCCGCCCTTACCCGAGGCAACCGCGTAAATACGGACCATTTGCTCACTCCTTTCTGTCATTTAATGAATTATGATTATTACGGAAGCAGAACTTCCTCCGCGCCGAGACCTTCGGCTGAATCGGAAGCGCCGAGCCAGTATTCAATCGCCGCGGAAACTACCGGCGAAAGATATTTGCCCGAAACGAGTCCTTCGCCTACCACAGCCACCGCTATCTGCGGATTGTCATAGGGCGCGAAGGCAATAAGGAAGCCGTTGTTTATCTTGGTGGAATAACCGTTTCCGGTCCGCCTGATTTCCTGGCTGGTACCGGTTTTACAGGCAACCTTTACCGGCAGATGCCAGAAATACTGCGCGCAGTAGCCGGTCGTTCCGACTTCGAGCATACCGCGTTTCACTATATCTATTGTCTCTTTCGAAATACCGGTCTGGACCACTACCTCGGGTCCGTTGTCGAGCTTGGTCCTGCTGTAATCAAAGCTCTTTATGCTCTTGATGAGGTGGGCTCTGTATCGCACACCGCCGTTTGCTATGGTATTGACATAATTTGCAAGCTGAATCGGAGTCCAGAGGTTACCCGCCTGACCGATTGCAGACTGAACCGTATAACCGGGCAGCCAGGTCTGATTTATCGATGTACGGTATTCGGGGCTGTCAAGCACACCTACCGCCTCGTTGAGCTCAACTCCGGTCTTTGAACCGAGGCCGAGAAGGGTGCGGTATTCATTCATCTTATCAATGCCGAGCATATCGCCGACCTTCAGGAAGAAGGTGTTGCAGGATTCATCAATTGCGTGAACGACATTGACATAAAGGTTTTCGTGGGCCTGCTCGCACTTGAAATGCTGGCCCATATAAGTATATGAACCGTTACAGTAAACGGTAAAATCTTCGTCGATTATTTTTTCTTCAAGCGCCGCAATGGCGACAGAGGGCTTCGCGGTCGAGCCGCAGGCGTAGGTGGACATAAGTGCACGGTTCCAGAGCGGTGAACCCTGAGCGGTATTCAGCTCCTGCGCGTGCTCGCCGTAGGTTGAAATATCATATGTGGGATAGGATGCGCTTGCGAGGACCGAAGCATCCTTACAGCTCAGTACAACGCAGGCGCCGGCGTTCGGAACGATGGTATGAAAGCTGTTTTCCTCAATTACGACCTTCTCAAGAGCGTCCTGAACCACCTTCTGCATACCCGAATCGATGGTCAGAACCACGGTATCGCCCTGCTCGGGCTGCTTTGTAATCTTGGTGGTGCGGTTGCCGTCGGCATCCGTATAGACTGTCTTCTCGCCGTTTTTGCCCTTGAGATAGTCCTCGGCGGCGAGTTCCATTCCACTCTTGCCGATTTCATCGGTATCGGTATAGCCCTTGTCCTTGAGCTGAGCATATTCCTCTGCGTTGATGAGTCCGGTCATACCGAGAATATGCGGGGCAATCGTGCCGTCGGTATAAGATCTTACGGGGACAACCTCAACGTCGACACCCTTGAAGAAATCGCTTCTCTCCTTTATCAGCGAAACCAGCTTCTCGGGCACCTTATCGGCGAAGGTGAACGGAGCGCTGATGCTGAAATAGGTACGCTCCATTTCATAGAGCACGGAAGCGATGTTTCTGGCATCCTTCTCGCCGAAATCGCCGAGCTCGTATTTTTCAATAAGCGCATCGAAGCAATCCTGAGCGGTTGCATATTCATTGAGATTGAGCATATCCCTGCTCTTTAGTTTCTTTATGAGCACATCGCTGTCGGGCTTGAATTTAATTTTGCCGTTTGAGCCGAAGACAAGAGGCAACGTATCCTTCCACTCGAGATGATTTGCCGTGAAAAGATGAATGAGGTTATTTATTATCTTGTTTCTCTCCTGCTTGTTGTCGGAATCCGGGAAAAATGCCGCGTCAAAGATAATCGAGTAGCCCTGCTCGTTGAAGACGAGCTTCTTGCCGTTGCAGTCAACTATCTCTCCGCGCGCCGCCCTTATCGGCGAGGTCCTTGAAGAAACGTTGGATACGATGTCCTTGTATTTCTTCGTTTCGATGACCTGAAGCTTGAAAAGGTCGCCGCCGAGGATCCCGAAAAGAAGCACCAGAATGCAGATTATAGCAATCTGCCTTCCCCTCGAAATGTTCAGTTTCATTGATTTGCCTTTATCTATTCATTGAATTTTCTGCCGAGCCAATATACCGCAAAATAAATGAGCGGCGAAAATACCGCCGTATAAACGGTGCAGGGCAGATAATAAGTTATCAGAGCCGAAAAGCTGCCGGTAAGACCGGCGAAAACATAGTGCCAGAGCCAATATCCGAGATTGTAAATCACCAGCGCGGTGCCGGTAAGCAGCAGATGAGTCACAAAATTGTTCCTCATGACCGTGTTGATCAGCGTGCCGCAGACAAAGCCGGCAGTCACAAGAAAAATCGCGTTGAAGCTGTTACCCCTCGCGACCGTATCCCAGAGAGCTCCGGCAAGCAGTCCGTAGAGAATACCGGCTTTTTCGCGCTCGGTCATTGCTATGGCCGTAACGAGAGGTATGAGAATCAGAGCCCGCACTCCCGCAATCCGCGGAAACCATCCCGGCGTATTCTGCAACACGGCGAAGACGATTACCGCTGCGGCGAGACAAGCCCTGCGAATTATCGTATTCTTACGGTTAATCTGTAAAGCCATTATTTTGCCTGCCCGTCAAATTCGGTGATGATGAAAACATCGGTGAGCTGAGAGAAATCAACACCCGGTTTAATAACTGCCGAGGCAGAAATATCAACGGTCGCGTCAACTATATCGTCGACTGTGCCGATAATAAGGTCAGCGGGATATACGCCGCTGATGCCCGCGGTGCAGATGATTCCTCCCGAGGCGACCGCCGTTGTGGGCGACAGGCCGGGCATAACGCACATTCCCTGCTTGGAATACTCGACCGTGGTCGTCACATATCCGACCTCACGGGTGCGTACATCATAAGCGCTGACATTGACTTTGGGATTCAGAAGAGTATTCACGACACAGCGGGTCGGAGTAACGCTTTTTACTGTGCCTACCACATATTTGCCGTAGATAACCGGGTCGTGAACCTTGATTCCGCTTGAAGAGCCTTTGTTGAGAGTAAAGGAGCCGAATCTGTCCGCAGCGTCGGAGCCGATTATAGCGGCTTCGGTGAATTTATAGTCGCTGTGCTGCTCTTTTAGGTCAAGAAATTCTTTATAGAACTCATTCTGATGAACGAGATCCTCATAATTCACGAACTGCTCCCTGAGGCGGTCTATCTCCTTTTCAAGCTCGGCGTTCTTTTTCTTGTAATATGAAGAGGAACGGAAAGAAATCGGGAGATTACTGAAGCTCGATGAGAGCGCACTCGCGGCTCTGGCAGCGGGCCCGAAAACCACGCTGACCGCTCTGTTCAGAGGCGATGAACCGCTTCTCGAGGCAACGGAAATAATACTCCCCGCAATAAGCGCGGCAAGTATGACTGCAAAAAGTTTGAAGCCTGAGCTTTTTAAGAAACGATTCATCGTAAGTTCTCCGTTAATCAGATATATTTTTTGCCGTCCGCAGAGGCATTGGGAAGCCTGCCCTCAAGGCAGATGCCCGTGCCGTCAACAACACAGTCGAGAGGTCTGCCCGCTACAACGGCTGGGATTTTGGTCTCCTCCCTGATGAATTTGTCGAGACCTTTTATCAGTGCGCCGCCGCCCGTAAGCATAATGCCCCTGTCAATAATGTCGGAGGCAAGTTCCGGCGGCGTGCTCTCGAGGGTGGACTTGATGAGATCGGCTATCTGGGATATGGGTTCAGCCATAGCCTCTCTGATTTCCTCGCTTGTAACATCAATATTCTTGGGCAGACCGTCCATAAGATTTCTGCCCTTGATATTCATTGAACCTTCGCCCTCATATGGATACGCGGAGCCGATTTTGATTTTTATATCCTCGGCTGTTCTTTCGCCTATGAGCAGGTTGTATTTCTTTCTGATATAAGAGATAATCGCCTCGTCTATCTTGTCACCCGCAATCCTGCAGGAATTCGAGGTAACCACTCCGCCGAGAGAAATGACAGCAACCTCGCTTGTGCCGCCGCCGATATCGACAACCATACTTCCGACCGGCTCTGCAACAGGCATGCCCGCGCCTATCGCCGCCGCCATGGGCTCCTCGATAAGCGAAATATAGCTTGCGCCCGCGCTCTTTGCCGCATCGTGAACCGCCTTGCGCTCAACCTCGGTAACTCCCGAGGGGATACAGATAAGAACCCTTATCTTAAGGAACGGTTTTTTCTTTATTGTGCGCTTTATAAATGTTTCAATCATTTCCGCCGTGATATCGAAATCCGCAATGACGCCGTCTTTGAGAGGGCGTACGGCGACTATCGAACCCGGGGTCCTGCCTATCATTTCCTTTGCCTGGACACCGACCGCGACCACCTTGGGCGGAGTCGTCTTCTGGTCAACCGCCACAACAGACGGCTCTCTGATGACAACGCCCTTTCCCTTGACGAAAACAAGCGTATTCGCAGTGCCGAGGTCAATGCCTATATCCTGAGTGAATAACATCTGCTGTCTCCTTATTTGAACTGAATTGAATTAAGTATCTTCTCAATCTCACCGAAATCTTCTCTGAGATCGCGTGTGGCGGTAATCAGAATCTGATATAATGCCGCATCATGCTCGATTAAAATGTAGCAGGTATAGAGAGGCTTGTCATTTGAAGTCTTGGGAATATAAAGCTCGTATCTGGTGCAGTTCATATCGCCGACTTTGATGCCCTTCTCTTCGGTAACGGCATCGGGATACATGCCGACGGATGCCGCATAGAGCTTTTTCACATCGTCATACTTTTTCTCGAATGTTGTGTCGGTGAGACGGGTAATCTGAATACCGTCATCGGAATCATTCTTTTTGATATTTGTATTGTTATAGCTTTCACAGTTGCTCCAGCCATTGGGAATTTCAAGGGAATAGTTTTTGAATTCTATTTTGTTATCATATACAAGACAGGATTCTTCAAGGTCGAGCGCGACTGTAACCTGTTTGCCGTCTTTCTCGGTAACGGCCTTGCCTTTATCGTTTGTGACAACTTCTATGGGATTGCCTTCGTCATCTCTGTCGAGGCCGCCTCCTTCTTTTGTAATTAAATCGATAGTGTCGCCGCCCTGTATTGTTATCTGCTCGGTGCCTTGCGGCTTTTTTGCACAGGCGGTGAATAAACAAACGGCAATCGCGAAAATAACAAATACCGCTGTAATCTTTTTCATTTCAGTTCCTCCTTGAATAAAGACTTGGATTTTACGGGTTAACCGTTAAGGGCGGCAA
>JAEEGF012368347.1_pt1 | contig 13888 bp, 9 predicted proteins | sample 9134171 | NCBI WGS metagenome assembly JAEEGF01 (sample SAMN16246542, study PRJNA631951) | gut metagenome | biome: gut microbiome; feature: rumen; material: AP-attached | host: Bos | place: Iran: Karaj | collected 2018-10
CGTCAAGGCGGTGGAGCGGAATGTCGAGACGCTTGATTTTAGCAATGCCGAAGCGCCTTTGGCCATGTTGGCTCACAGCCCGCTCACAAGCGTCCGAAAATATGGTACAATACTAGTGCTTTCTCCGAAGAGGATGACGGTCTAAAAAATCGTGCAGGAGGGCCATCGGAAATGATGCTGATTTAATCGCGGGCGACTCATGCCGGAGCTAAGGCGTTGAAAGCGTGAATCCGCGAGGCCAACGGGCAGGCGTGGCAGGGCCAATATAACCAGCGGAGAGTATCCGCGAGGGGTTACTGCTAAGACAGGTTTACTATACCCCGGAGGCAGCATGAAAAATCAGAAGTCAGTTCAGTTATTCGAAGCATCGGAAATTCAGAGCCGTATTGTCGCGGTGCGCAACGTCCAAGTAATGCTTGATCGTGACTTGGCAGTGTTATATGGTGTTCAGACCAAAGTCCTCAATCAGGCGGTCAAGCGTAACATTGAGAGATTCCCCGACAGATTCATGTTCCGGCTAGTGGAATCTGAGATGCGGGAACTGGTCACAAATTGTGACCGGTTCGAGACGCTCAAGCATTCCGGAGTGCCGATGTATGCTTTTACAGAACAAGGCGTTGCCATGTTGTCGGCAGTGCTTCGGAGCAAGATCGCGATAGACGTCAGTATCCGAATAATGGACGCGTTTGTCGCCATGCGTCGATTTGCGTATGATCACGCGGGGCTTGTTCAGCGCGTTGGCGCGATTGAACTGAAGCAACTCGAGACCGACAAGCGGATCGACACGGTGTTTGACGCCCTTGACCGCGGCAATCTGCTTCCAAGCGGTATTTTGCCTGCCGAGTCTGAATTTGACTCGATGCGGTATGTCTCGCGCCTGATCGAAAGCGCGCAGTCGGAGATCGTGCTCATCGACCCGTATTCTGACGTTGTCACGCTGGAGGTTCTTTCGAAGAAGCGGTCCGGCGTAAAGGTTCTCCTTGTCTGCAAAGATCGCGGCAAACCGACACAGACCGAAATCGCGAAGTTCAACCGCCAGTACAAGGGCCTCGCCGTCACCTACTCCGACGACTTCCACGATCGATTCCTCATTATCGACAACATCGAGCTGCACGGCCTTGGCTCGTCCATCAACTGCCTCGGCCGTCGCGTCACTTCCTACACCACCCGCGACGCGAAGGAGATCGCCAAGCTGCTGGCAATGGTGCCAGAGGCGAAGCGGCGCGCTCCGGTGGTTTCGCACCCTGGGGGGTGGGGCGTTTCCGCTACCCCAGGGGATCGCGGGCCGGTACCCGTAGGGGTGTCGTCACCGCACCCCCGGGGATGACGACTATTGCTCCGTAACGGAGACGGAAAATATCGGGGACTGTCCCCGCTGTTCCTTTAACTCCGATGGTTGGCAAAGGGGCTTCGTTACCACTTCGCCCTGTGCTTCGCGTTTTTCAACCGCCGCTCTACGGTTGCTTTCGCTGTTGGGAGTTTCGGAGTTTGGGAGGATATGTCGTGTCAAGGAGGTCGTTGAGCGGTCCGGCGACTCAAGGAGATGCGGCGTCTCGCCGCGTCGGTGTGGCGGAGCTGGAAGCTTCACCTCCATGGAGACGCGCCGCGCTGCAGGGGGCCGTCGGTGGACCGTTTCGCCACGGGCGGGGGCGAAATTTGGTATAATATACCGCCAAAGCTCGAAAGAAGGCAGTGATGGCGGATGTATCGAAGATAAGGAAGTTCCGTGATGCGGACGACTACCGCAGGAATTTCGTGGTGCAGGGGGAGATAGACAAGTATCTCCCCGGCGGCAAGCATTTCATTGACGAGGCGCAGATCGCGCGTTGCATCTCGGAGATAGCCGAGAAGCCCGCCGACCCCGTGCGCGTGAGGGAGATTATCGCGAAGAGCGAGTCGACGTGCGAGACGCTGCTCCCAGAGGAGACGGCCGTCCTCATGTCCGTCACCGACCCGGCGCTCTTCGAGGAGATGCGCGCGGCGGCGGACCGCATCAAGAAGAAGGTCTACGACAACCGCATCGTGATGTTCGCGCCGCTCTACATGTCCAACCTCTGCGTGAACGGATGCAAGTACTGCGGCTTCCGCGAGGGGAACGCCGCGCAGAAGCGCCGCGTCCTCACGATGGACGAGCTCAAGGAGGAGATCGACGTCCTCGCGGGGCGCATCGGGCACAAGCGCCTCATAGCGGTGTACGGAGAGCATCCGACGACTTCGACGGAGTACATCGCCGAGACGATCGAGACGTGCTACAACCGCAAGGTGAAGGCCCCTCGCACCGGCGCGCCCGTCGGTATACGCCGCGTGAACGTCAACGCCGCGCCGCTTCCGGTCGAGGACCTGAAGGTGCTGAGGTCAGTCGGCATCGGGACGTTCCAGGTCTTCCAGGAGACGTACAACAGGAAGCTCTACGAGGAGATGCATCCGTCGTGGAGCGTGAAGGGCAACTACGACTGGCGCACGACGTGCTTCCACCGCTGCCTCGAGGCCGGCGTGGACGACGTCGGGTTCGGAGTCCTCTACGGACTCTGCGACTGGCGCTTCGAGCTGCTTGCGACGGTTATGCACGCGCGCGACCTCGAGCGCTGGTTCAACATAGGGCCGCACACGCTGTCGTTCCCGCGCCTAGAGCCGGCGAGCGGAACGCGCGTCCCCGAGGAGAGCCCGTGGCTCATCGACGACGACACGTTCGCGCGCATACTCGTGATCGCGCGACTCTCCGTTCCGTACACGGGAATCATCGTGACGGCGCGCGAGAGCCCAGAGAGCCGCAACCGCGTCCTCGACCACGGCATGACGCAGCTCGACTGCTCGTCCAACATCGCGATCAAGGGCTACAGCGACTTCGCGAACGAGGCGCACCAGGAGAAGGAGCGCCAGCAGTTCATGCTCGGCGACAACAGGTCCATAGACGAGATGGTGCGCTACCTCGCCTCGCGCGGGACGATCACCAGCTTCTGCACCGCGGGCTACCGCTGCGGGCGGACGGGAGGGTGCATCATGGACGCGCTCAAGACGGGGCGCGAGGGGAAGTTCTGCAAGATCAACGCGGTCCTCACGTTCCGCGAGTGGCTTGACGACTTCGCCTCGGACGAGACCAGGCGCCTCGGCGATGCGCTCATCGAGAAGGAGCTTGCGGGCATCAAGGAGTGGCTGCCTAAGTTCTATCCGACGGTCATGAAGCAGTACGAGGCGACATGCAGGGGAGAGAGAGACCTCTTCTTCTGAGGCTTGCGGAGCTCTTCTGGGAGCTTTTCCGCATCTCACTCTTCGTGATAGGCGGGGGCTATGCCATAATCGCCGTGGCGGACGGAGTGTTCGCGAAGAAGGGGTGGACCGAGGAGGGCGAGCTCATCGACAGGCTGCCGGTGTTCCAGATGGTCCCCGGAATCGTCGCGACGCACACTGCAGTCTATGTCGGGAACAAGATTGCGGGCGGAATCGGCTCGTTCGTCGGCGTCGTGGCGGTGGCGATTCCGTCTGTCGTCATCTTCACCTTCGTCTCCGCGGGCTACGCGTCGCTTCCGCTGGACAACCCGTGGCTTGTGTCGGCGTTCGTCGGACTCCGCTCGGCGCTCACTGGCATAATCGCCGCGACGGTCGTGCGGAGCGCGAAGAAGGTGCTTGATCCGTTCTCCGCCGTCGTCTTCGGGCTTGCTTTTGCGGCGCTGGCGTTCGGTGTGCTGCCCGTGTGGGCCGTGCTGCTTGCGGCGATGGGCGCGGGGCTTGCGGCGGAGTTCTCCACGCGCGGCGGAGCGTCCGGGAAGTTCCGCTCCCCCGCCTGGCTCGGCACGCTGCTTTTCCTCAAGTACGGGCTGCTCTGCTTCGGCGGCGGGTTCGTGCTTGTTCCGATGTACATCGAGGACTTCGTGGGCGCGGCGGCTCCGTATCTGCAGATTCCGACGGAGGAGTTCTCGAACCTGATGGCGCTCACGCAGATGACGCCTGGTCCGATAGGCGTGAACGGCGCGACATTTTTCGGCTACCGCCTCGCGGGCGTTGCGGGCGCGCTTGCGGCGTCCGCCGCGCTGCTGCTCCCGGGCTCGATTCTTGCGTTTGCCGCGTTCCGCTCGCTCGAGCGCTTCAGCGCGAGCAGGGCGGTGCGGGGGATCCTCCGCGGCGTACGGCCCGCGTCCGTCGCGCTCATGACCGTCGCGCTGTGGTCGTTTGCGAAGATGAGCGTGTTCGGTCCCTGCATGCAGGTGGACATGCTCGCCACCGCGCTTGTCGCCGGCTCGGCCTATGTCGCCTACAGGAAGAAGCTCAATCTCGTGCTTCTCATCCTCCTCTGCGCCGCCGCGTCGACCCTCTTTTATGCCGTCTTCAGATAGTGCGCCGCACCCTATTGACACCAGGCGCACGAAATTGGTATACTATGCGGCGTTAGGTTGAAAACCCTCTATGGTGGGATGGCCGAGCGGTTAGGTAGCGGACTGCAAATCCGCTTACAGCGGTTCAACTCCGCTTCCCACCTCCAATCCAAACCGATGCTGACTAAGAAGAGTTCGGATGCCCTGGCGGCGGTCTTGACCGCCGTCGCTTGGTTTTGGACAGCGTACGAGTGCAACACGATCGGGATCGACGTGTTCGACATGATTCTCATGAAGGAGCGCACGGGCGGTTTCTTCGTCTGGGTTCTTGCTGCGGTTCTCACGGTTCTCACTTTCCTCTGGATGCGTCCGCACCTCATCACGCGCGCGGTAATGGCGATCTTCATGCTTCTGCCTGCGACGGTGTTCAGGTTCACGCGCCTCATGGTGCCTGAAAGCGGCTTCGCGCCGGTTCAGCTTCTCGTCGGGCTCATGTATGTGCTTGCGGTCATCGGGATGTTCGGCATGTTCTATCCCTGGAAGGTCGAGAAGGTCTTCGGCATCGGGGACGGCAAGGAGCGCAAGCCCGGTTCGGAGGGCGAGGGGGGCACTTGAGTCTGCTCTGGACCATCCTTCCGGCGCTGCTTGGCGGACTCGGGCTTTTTCTGCTCGGGATGAAGCATCTTTCGGAGGGACTTCAGGCGACCGCGGGCGGAGGGCTCCGCAAGTTCATGGCCAAGGCGACGAGCCACCGAATCGTCGGCATTGGCTCCGGCATCGTCTCGACGATGATCGTGCAGTCGTCGTCCATCATCACCGTCATGCTCGTCGGCTTCGTCTCGACGGCGCTCATGACGCTTCCGCAGGCGTTCGCCGTCCTCATCGGCGCGAACATCGGCACCACGGCGACGGTGTGGATTATCGCGTACGCGCCCGATCCGCAGATGCTCGGCTTCATCGGGCTCGCCCTCGGCGGGACGCTCTACTTCTTCCTGCGCGGTGAGCGCGTGCACAACCTCGGGCTGACGATAATCGGGCTCGGGCTCGTTTTCCTCGGTCTCTACATCATGTCGAAGGGCGTCTCGCCGATCCGCGAGAATCCGGAGGTCTCCGCTGTCTTCACGCGCATGAGCGCCGACAGGATGTCGGGAGTGTTCCTCATCGCCCTCTGCGCGATGCTGCTTACCGCTGTGATACAGTCCTCGGCCGCAACGATTGCGATTGCCATGGCTATGGCGACGCAGGGGCTCATCTCGTACGAGGTGGCGATAGCGGTGCTCTTCGGCGCGAACGTGGGCACGACGGCGACTGGATGGATCGCCGCCATCGGCGGGACGGCGGACGCGAAGCGCACGGCGCTTTCGCACACGCTCTCCAACCTCGTGGGCTCGCTCGTGCTTATCTGGTTCTTCCCGCTTTTCGTCAGGCTCGGCCAGGCGCTCTTTCCGAAATGGGGAGTCGCGGAGACGGTTGTGGTTTCCGGACATGAGGTAAAGGCGTTTACGCACATGATGGCGCCTATCGCCGTCACGGATACGATCTTCGCCGTCTGCCGCGGAGTTCTCTTCTTCCCGTTCGTGAAGCCGTTCTGCAGGCTTGTCGAGCGCATCGTGCCGCAGCCCGCGGACGAGAAGCCGCATCTCTCGGCGCTGCATTTCGGCGTCCGCCTGTCGCCAGTCATCGCGTGCGACCAGGCGCTCATGGAGGTGGACTTCATGAAGCGCTCAGATCTCGAGCTGCTGGACTGCTGCCGCAAGGTTATCTCGGGTGAGACCGAGGAGGATGACGGACCCGAGAAGCACATCGCCCATCGCGAGGACATTCTCGACAACGTCCAGAAGGAGGTCACCGAGTTCCTCGGCTCGATAATGTCCAAGCGCCTGCCGCGCGACGTCGCTGAGCGTGCGCAGCGGCTTCTGAGGCTTACGGACGAACTGGAGTCGGTGTCCGACGAGTGCGCGACCGTCGTCAAGGTCGTTAAGCGCCTGAGAAAGCAGGGGCAGAGGATGTCCGAGCAGTCCGTCGCGCTTCTCCTCGACGTGCACGACAGGGTCGCCGGCTTTGCCGCGGACATCACGCCGCTCATCCGCTCGCCGCGCTGCACCTTCGACCTGGAGTCGCTCCAGAAGCGCTCGTCCGAGCTGCACTCCTTCATCCGCGAGTGCCGGCGCATCCAGCTCGGCCGCGTCGGGCCGGAGGACCCGGGCTCGTCCGTGCGCGTTCTCGGAGAGCTCGACATAATCAACGCCTACGAGCGCATCCGCGCCTACTACTTGAACTGCGCGGAAACGCTCGCCGGCGGAAAGCGCTGATTCACTATTTCGGGCGATTTTGCGTGACGCCCTCTTTTGGTAAAATTCTCCTGGATGTAAAAACCAGGGGGAATTACCATGAAGGCATCGCAGAAACGGTTCTCTAGACTCGCAGTTGCAGCGTCAGTCGCTGCGCTTTCGCTTTCAGCCGCGGCAGACACGCGGTTCTGGGCGGACGCGAACGGCGACACGGCGTCGTTCAATGCCGTTGATTCATGGGATCCTGCGCCGTCGGCGATGTCCGATGTCGCGTCCGATACTCTCGTCCTGAACAAGGGCGTGGACAAGATCGCCACCGTCGGCAACGGAGACAACGTGTCCGTCGGGACGCTGTATGTCGGCTGGGGCACGCTCGACGGAACCAGCATGGGCGCGGCGAACGACAAGGGCGGACGCCTCGACGTCACGGGCGGACTGCTGTCCGTCACGGACTACTTCAGGCTCGGCGGTGGATATTCCGACAACAGCAACAATGTCGTGAACGTTACCGGCGGCAGGGTCATCGCGTCGAAGCTGCGCACGAGCGACTGCTCGAACAGCGGCGGAAGGAAGAGCGAGACGATCAACGTGTCGGGGACGGGCGTCTTCGAGATTGCGGCCGACGAGGCGCTGCTCGCCACCTACAGCGGAGGCGAGACGTTCGTCAACGTCACGGCGGGCGGAACGTTTACCGGCGACCAGCACCTGGACATCGGCCGTTCCGGAAAGGCGACGTTCACGCTTGACGGCGGCACGGTTTTCCTCACGGACAACAATAAAAGCGTGAACGTCGGCCGCCACTGGCACGGAGGCGGCAGCGGCAACGGAAAGCTCGAGATCAAGAGCGGATCATGGACTTCTGGCAATGTGAACGTCGGCCAGGGCGAAGGCGGCTCCACCACGGGTGAGCTCGTGATATCCGGCGGAACGGTCGATATGCGCTGCGTCAGGGTCGGCGTCAACAGCGGCACCGGAACGTTCAGGCTTTCCAACGTCACGGTCAACACGACGAGCGACTCCGGCATTGGCATCAACTCGAATTCCAAGGGCACGATGATAATAGATTCCGGCAAGTTCGCTTCCGCCGGAAACCAGTTCCGCGTTGGCGAGAAGGGCGTCGGCGTTCTCACCATGAACGGCGGCGAGCTAACGGCAAACTACGCGCTAGAGCTGAACGGGAGTTCCGAAAGCGTCGCCGAGGGCACGACGCTCAATCTCAACGGCGGCAGGATCACCGTCGGTCAAGTCAACACGAAAGCGACGCAGACAACGGCGACGATCAACTGGAACGGCGGCGTCTTCACAAGCAACGGGATGTCCGATGGTTTCGGAGGATTCTTCCCCGCAAGCGACAACATCAAAATCAACGTGCTTTCAGGCGGCGCCGTATACGAGACAAGGGAAGACAGGGGCAATAAGAGCGAGAAGATCGACCAGCCGATGTCCGGCGTCGGAGCGTTCACGAAGCGCGGACCCGGCACGCTGTCGCTCAACGGTGCGCTCGATCTGAAGGGCGGCTTCAAGGTCGAAGGCGGTACGCTTAACGTCGCCTCCCTGGACTGCACCACCTTCAAGGAGATTTCGGTGGCGGAGAACTGCACGCTCGACCTCGGCGGCGCGTCGGTGAAAGTCGAGAGGTATGTGGTCAACGGAAGCGAGAGGAGCTCCGGAACATATGTTGCGCACAACGGAACTGTCCATGTCATGTCCGCGGAGGAGCTGACTCCCGTGTCGGCGAGGTGGACTAACGCGGCAGGCGACGGCGATGTCGCGAATCCTGACAACTGGGTGTCGTTGAACGCCGCAGGAGAGGAGATTCCCGTCGCGCCGACGTCTGCCACGCCGATAACAGTTGTCTATGTCCCTGGCGGAATGACGTTTGACGGATTCTCCGACGTCACGTGGATCGTCGAGAACGATACCTGCGCCGAGGGATATCGCCGCCCTGAAGTGTTGCAGACGGCTGTCGCGTGGTATGATCCGTCGGAGTATGGCAAGTACAGCATTGCCGGGGACGCAGTTGTCGCGCTTTACAACAAGGGCACGGCGGGGTCCGCGCTCGACCTGCAGCTCCGCGACGCGAACAAGGGCGGCCCTGCGCGTGTGGAGAACGCCTTCAACGGCACGCCTGCGCTTCACTTCGACAACGACTCCGGTTTCGTGTCGACGGGGATTTTTCCGGGCGATCTCCGTGCCGGAAGTCCGCGTACGCTCTTCGCCGTAGTGCATGGCGGGAGCGTGGGATTCCTGTCGATGGCGCAGGCCGGATCCAGCGAAGAGGGACGCAGTTTGCTGCTGGCCGGCGGCGGATTCGGCGAGGCCTACCAGATCGGATATCTTGGCAATGACGCCCAGTGGGCAAAGGGGCTTGCTAATTTCAGCTATTCAAGCAGCAAGCCGTTTGTGTTCTCGGGTCGGACCGCATCCGGACAGTCTGGGACAAACGTGGTGACGTCGTGCGCTATGGATGCAGACGGGCAGGCGAATGGTGAGACAAAGGAGTTCTACATGCCTTCCGGCGAAGCTGCGCTGAACTACAAGTCGTACTACGGTACATTCGACGTCGGATTCTTCAATGCCGACACGTCGGGCTATCAGGGCGAGGCGCTCATCTTCACCAACGCGCTCGACGATGCGGAGATGGACGCGGTGAACGGTTATCTCAGGGGGAAGTGGCTCAACACCGTGGCGGTGATGCCGGAATTCGAGAAGATTGTAGTGGACGCCGAAATCGATCTCGGCGGGACGACACGCACGTTCGACTCGGTCTCCGGCAGTGGTTCGTTCGTCGACGGAACGGTGGTGCTGACCGGCGATCTCGTCGTGACGGTGAATCCCGACGAGACCGTGGTCGTTCCGACCTTCGACAAGCTTGTGCTCGGTCCGGCGGCGCGTCTCGTCGTCATGGGAGCGAAGAACCTGCCCATCCGCAGGACGATCAACATCCTTCCGTTCAACTCGCTTGAGGGAGAGTTCGCGTCCGTCGTCGGGGAGAAGGGCGTCCTTGTGAAGTGCCGCTATCTTGAAGACCACGTCTGCTCCAGCCGCGATGCTGGAATGCGCATCAGCCTGCGCTGAGGAATAAATCGAAAGGAACAAGCCATGAACCAGTTGACGAAAGTATTTACGGCAGCCTGCATCGCCGCGCTTGCAGCGGCGCCGGCGTTCGCGCGCGTGGAGCGGTTCCGTCCGGCGGATGGAACGGGCATTGAGGGCTCCGGAGGGAAGAAGCTTGCCGCGGACCTGACGATTCCAGACGGTGCGACGGAGAACATTCCGGTAGTCATCGTGTGCCACGGGTTCCGGTCCAGCAAGGGCGGCATACCTGGCCCTGAGCTGACGAGCCAGCTCATCCCGCATGGAATCGCGACGATGTGCTTCGACTTCAACGCGCACGGAGACAGCGAGGGCGAGTTCATCGACATGACTGTTCCGAACGAGATCGAGGACGCGATAAAGATCTACGAGTACATACGCGCCCGCCCCGAGTTCGGCAAGATCGCGATCGCGGGACATTCCCAGGGCGGGGTCGTAGCGGCGATGGTGGCCGGGCAGCTGGGGGCCAAGAAGATCTCAGGGCTCGCGCTTTGGGCGGCGGCGGCCGTGCTGAAGGACGACGCGATAAGCGGACACTGCGTAATCTACCACTGCGACGCGTCGAATCCGCCGGCGGAAGGAATCGACCTCGGCGACGGCAGGCGTCTCGGACGCGAGTTCATCCTGACGGCGCAGAAGCTTCCGATCTACGAGACGGCCGCGAAGTACAAGGGCGGAGCGTGTGTGATCAACGGAGGTGCTGATTTCATAGTCCCGGTCAAGTACGGCAGGCGTTTCCACGGCGTGCTCGCCGGCAGCAGCTTCCATCTGCTTCCCGAGGAGGACCACAACTTCGGACACAACTACAAGTCCTCCATCGCCATCGGCGCCGAGTATTTCATCCGCCTGCTCGCGCCCGGCAAGTAGCCCTGCCAACCGCGATAGCCTGCAGGTAGTTGCAGGGACTGTCCCCGGTAGATCCTGATTTTCGTCATACCGGCGGCGACATTCGGCATAGGGATGCTCAGGGCGAGGTTGATGGCCGCGAACTGGAATCGGCCGGAGATACAGAAGACCGTGCTCTCCGAGGGCGAATACACCGACGGGCACATCGTGTTTTCGGCACCGGAAGGGGTCGAGGTTTCTCACGACGACTCAATGGGCCTGTATTCCCCCTTGTCTGTCGAAAAGGAGGGAGTGTTCGGCGGAATCGTAGCCGCGGACATGTTCACCACGAAGGACGAGGCAACCTTCAACGCAATCCGTGAGGATGTAAGGGAGAGCTCTCTCTCGTTCGCGAAGGAGTCGTCCGTAAAAACCTCCTTCAAGTCGCTTCCCGAGGGCCAGTATGGCATGCGCGCCTGCATCCGCACGAAGTCTGTCCGCCTCGTAGACGACGGAATAGACGTCCGCTGGCGTTTCGCGGTGATCTACGCGCCGCAGTACGCCAAAGTTGTGATACTCTCGTTCTACGACAAGGGCGACGGCAAATACTTCAACGAACTTGTTGCCTCGGTCCGCTTCGCCTCCTCTGGGCGTGCGAATAGGTAAAACGGCTCGGTCGCTAAGCAAGAATGACGTAAATTCCTAGATTTTGCGCTTGATTGCTTTTGGGCGGCTGTGGTATAATTAAGGCGTAAAGTTGAGCGGCATGCATCGCTCGACGGTTCTAATGTAGCCGGATCCATCGATCCGGTTGCGGGGGGCAATGGCTTTATGAAAGGAGCAAGAGGCATGAAAAAACTGGCGTTGGTGTTGCTTGTGTCATTCACGGCTATCGCGGCGACGGCCGATACGTGGATGGACGACAGGGGGTTCACCTGGTCGTATTCAATTTCGGGCAACGAAGCCACAATTACAGGCATATCTCCGAAAGAAGGCGAAATGCCGCCAATCCCCTCGGAACTGGGAGGGGTGCCGGTAACGAGCATTGGGGATTATGCGTTTGATTGCTGCCGAGGATTAACGGGCACAATTACCATTCCTAATTGCGTTACAAATATTGGTTGTGCGGCATTCAGAAATTGTATCGGTTTGACTGGTAGTCTTGTAATCCCAGGTAGTGTAAAGAGAATAGGAGGAGGAGTGAGTGATCGCGATGAAAATGGCAGATGGCTAAATGGAGGCAAGTGTTCCATTGGAGCCTTCAGTGGATGCAGTGGGTTTAACGGAACGTTGACACTTGAATATGGGGTTCAAGAAATTTGTGAGGGCGCATTTAAGGGTTGCAGTGGATTTATTGGGGCTTTAACTATACCAGATAGTGTAGTAAGGATACTCGGGGATTCAGATGCGTATGGAGGTGTAATTGGTGCGTTTACGGGGTGTAGCGGTTTTACCGGACAGTTGACATTAGGGGCGGGAGTTGTGGACATTGGGCGTTGTGCTTTTAGTGGCTGCAGCGGCTTCACTGGAACTTTGATTATTCCTGATGGGGTGATGAACATATCAGGTGCTTTCGGTGATTGTACGGGAATTATTGCAGTGTACTTACCTGCAACGGTTGAATCAGTTAATGGGGCGTTTGGAGGGTGTGTATCCTTAGCAACTATAAGCATTGCGGATGGTTCGAAAGTGGTTGGCGGGTTTAGCGGTTGTACGGGGTTGACGGATGTTGATATCCCGGACAGCGTAACTAATATTGCACTTTATGCTTTTAGGAATTGTACTCAGCTGGCGAATCTGAATTTGCCAGCTAGTCTTAAGGTCATATCTGAGGGGGCGTTCCAAGGATGCCGTAAGTTGGGAAAAATTGAGTGGCCAGTGGGGGTAACAGTTGGAGCCTATGCGTTCGCTGATTGTTCGAGTTGGCAGGGTGTGTTTACTGTGCCAGAAGGTGTGACGCATATTGCCGACGGATTGTTTTCTGGTTGTAGCGGGTTGCAGCAGATCAATTTGCCTAACAGCGTAATCTCAATTGGGAGTCGCACTTTTAGCGGATGTAGCTCGCTTACAGAAATGATCCTTCCAGAAGGATTGACAGGTATTAGCGCTGGATTGTTCAATGAGTGCACGCATTTATCCAAAGTAGTGATACCACAATCCGTGAAAACCATAGGAAATCAGGCTTTTTACTATGTTCAGGGGCTAGAAGAGCTGATAATACCTGAAGGCGTCACGTCGATTGACAATAATGCATTTGGTTTTGATGGAGCAGGAGGTAGTTTTGTGCCATTTAAAACTTGTACACTTTATTTGCCGTCAACGCTTGTAGACTGCTCTCCTTCAATGTTAGTAGCGATGAGTGGCAGTAACAGCCGAATTCGGCAAATTATTTTTAGCGGGAATCTGCCTGTTAATTATGAGGCGTGGAGGGGTATAAACAATGTAAATGTCTCTTTCTCCCGCGCTTCGGGTAGTCGCGGGCTTGTGACGTGGCCCGTAACTCAGTTCATGGGTTATACGCAGGAGAATGCGCCGGAGGTGACGATTGTCTCGTCGAAGATACGTGAGAATGATCCCGAAGTGCTGGATGTCGTCTACAAGGTGACGAGCACGAAGCCGACGGTGAAGGTGAGGGCACTGGCGTTCGAGGACGGCGTGCGCAGTTTTGCGAACGTGGTGCGCCCCCAGGATTTTATCGCCGATCTAAACGGCAACGAGACGAGCGGAAATGTGGGCGATGCGGTGACGGCGAACGAGGAGCATACGCTTTCCTGGAAGGTGTCGAGCGACTGGGCGACGAGGCTTGCCAAGGTGTCTTTCGAAGTGCTTGCCACCGAGGATGATATCCTGCCGCTTGAGCTGATGACGATTCCCGGCACGGCGTCCCATCCAGAGACGTGGCAGGTTTCGTGGAACTACATCACGGCCGACAAGTCGTTCGAGGCGCTTCTGTGGCTCTATGCCGACAAGGATCTTGGCCTTACGCTCCAGAACGGTGTCCTCAAGAATGGCGACACGAGCCTGTGCTCTGGAGCGAGTGTGAGCGCATACGATGCTCTGGTGTACATCTACGGCAAGATGGGATTCCAGCTTTTGGACGGCGACGCGCTTTCCTACGTGAAGGAGGCGACACGGTTCAATTTGCCGGACAAGTCGGGCAGACAGTATGCATATCGAGTGGTGGCGGACGAGTGAGCGGGAGGGTATTACATGAACCCGATCCGACAATTAATAGCCGTTTTTGCGGTAGCAGCCTGCGCGGCGCCTCCCTTGTTTGCAGAGCCGGCGCAGGTGTACGTTACCGTCTGCACGGAGGGCGCGGGCGCGGACGAAACGCTCTCGCGCACCGCAGTCGACACGGCCAAG
>JAEEGF011150501.1_pt1 | contig 13887 bp, 8 predicted proteins | sample 9134171 | NCBI WGS metagenome assembly JAEEGF01 (sample SAMN16246542, study PRJNA631951) | gut metagenome | biome: gut microbiome; feature: rumen; material: AP-attached | host: Bos | place: Iran: Karaj | collected 2018-10
AGGATACAATCTACGACTGGAAGTTTGTAGGTCTTTCTCACAATACACTTAGAGGAGCTGCAGGTGGTGCTGTAGAGTGTGCAGAGCTTCTCAAGGCTAGTGGCTATATCAACAAAAAATAAAAAATTGAAACTAATGATCCGGAATAGTCTTATTATTAGGCAGCGTGGTGTGAACAATGGAAAAACAAAGACTCAATGATCTAAATTTTTTGAACAGATATTATGAAAGTGGCCTTTCAAATATCCTTGTCGTTTATGGACACAGAAATATCGAGCATAACGAGCTATTAAACAAGTTTCTTGAGAATAAGAGAAACGAATATTTTTTTGCAAGATCTGCATCCACCAAGGAACAGCGTTTCCTTTGGGGAAGGGAACTCAGAGACAAGGGTATAATGGTAAGTCAATATCCGGAGTATAGCGAGATATTTGATGCCTGTCTTGCTTCTGCAGGCAAAAATCCATTCGTTTTTGTAATCAGAAATTTCGAGAAAATAGTAAAGACTTCAGATGAATTTTTTAGAGAACTGTCAGAGTTTGTCACTAAAAATGGCAAACTCAGACAGATTCTTGTCGTATTAGTAAGCCATGATATAAACTGGGTTGAGAATGTTATGATCGGAAGTCTTGGAAAACTGGCAGGAGAGATAGCCGGAACCAGGAAAATCAAACCCTTAAGCTTCTATGAATTGAAAAATAACTTTCCGGAGATGTCATTTACGGATGCAGTAATGACATATTCCGTTCTTGGTGGTCAGACAGGATTGTGGAAGTATTTTAAAGGCTCCTTATCCTTTAAAGAGAATATTTGTAAAAACCTGATCAATGAGGGCGCTTTCCTTAGCGGTGAGGCTATAAGGTTAACAGAGTATCACCTTCGTGAGACTTCTGTTTATCATACGCTTTTGCTGGAAATGGCCAGAGGCGTAAATAAGCTCAACGATCTCTATCACACAACCGGATTTTCCAGGGCCAAGATTTCAGTGTATATAAAGACGCTTATTCATCACGACTTTGCATATAAGGCATATTCCTTCGGATCTGCCGGCAGAGAAAATGTGGTTAAGGGCGTGTACAAAATCTCTGATCCTATGGTTAATTTCTATTTTAAATTCCTTTTTCCTAATGCAAGTAGTTTATTACAGATGTCCACAGACAAATTTTATGATATATTTATATCTGCAGGAATGCAGGAATATGTCAGTGATTGTTTCAAATCAGTCTGCAGGGAATATCTCTTCAGATGTGAAGAGCGGGGTCTGTTCCCATTTGCGATTGAGGAAGAAGGTCAGTGGCTTGGCAAAGATGGCAATATAGATTTTATCGCCCAGAGTGAAATGGGTGATACCGCTTTGGGCATGTGCTTCTGGAACAGACAGGCAACTCATGCGGATCTTGAGAAATTGTATTCCTGCGCAAAAAAAGCAAAACTTGAGGGAGATGTGATCTATCTCTTTTCAACGGAGGGCTTTGATGCGTGGCTAATGGATGCAGCTATGAAATCGTCAGGACGCCTTAAGTTGATCGGAATAGATGAATTAACTAATGGCTAATAAATCGTTAATTATTACTGAGAAGCCCTCTGTTGCCAGAGACTTTGCGAGAGTCTTGGGAGTAAGCGGCAGCGGCAAGGGTTTCATAGAGAATGATACTTATGTTATTTCCTGGTGTTACGGTCATCTGGTAGAGATGGCGTACCCGGAAGTCTATGATGAGAAGTACAAGAAATGGAAGCTTGAAGATCTTCCTTTTTTACCGGCGGAGTATAAATACGGAGTTGTGGAATCCGCCAGGGACCAGTACAAGATCGTAAATTCCCTTCTTCACAGAGACGACATTGATGTTGTCTACTGGGCCGGTGACTCGGGAAAAGAAGGACAGACAATTGAAGAGAATATCAGAAATTATGGTGGTGTTAGAGAGGGCATGACGGAGAAGCGTGTCTGGATCGATTCTCAGACGGATGATGAGATCAGACGCGGAATTGCCGAAGCAAAGCCAATGTCTGATTACGCGCTTTTAGGACAGTCAGGCATAATGCGAACCATAGAGGACTACAGCCTTGGAATTAATTTTTCCAGGGCTCTTTCCGTTAAATATGGAAAAATGATAAATGATGCCGCAGCAACCTCATCCTACACCGCTATAGCCATCGGACGAGTAATGACCTGTGTCCTTGGAATGGTAGTAAACCGCGAGCGAGAGATCCGAAATTTTGTAGAGACACCTTTTTACAGAGTAGTGGGATCTTTTTCTGATGCAGGATTTAACGCTGAGTGGAAGGCCGTAGACGGCTCAAAGTATTTTGAATCGCCTCTTCTGTACAAGGAAAACGGCTTCAAAAAGAAGGAAAGTGCAGAAGAACTCATAAACTCTCTTGATGGCCAAAAGGCTGTCATTAAGAGCATAGAATCCGGAAAGACCAATAAGAGAGCACCGCTTTTGTTCAACTTAGCGGAGCTTCAGTCAGAGTGTTCTAAGATATTCAAGATAAGCCCGGCCCAGACTCTTAACGTTATACAGGAGCTCTATGAGAAGAAGCTCACCACCTATCCAAGAACTGATGCGCGAGTTCTTACTACTGCCGTGGCAAAAGAAATCACTAAAAACATCAGAGGTTTGTCGGGAGTGCCTGAAGTGTCCGGCTTTGTTAAGAACATTCTGGAGCAGGGCCGCTACAAGGGACTTGAGAAGACAGCCTACACCGATGATTCCAAGGTTACTGACCACTATGCTATTATTCCTACCGGTCAGACCTCTGCAATAGCATCACTGGCTCCTTTGGCCAAGAATATCTATCTTCTTATCGTGAAGAGATTTTTGTCCATATTCTATCCGCCTGCTGAGTACAAACAGGTGAAGGTGCAGATAGAGGTGGAGGGCGAGAAGTTTTTTGCCTCTGCCAAGGTGCTGATAAAGCCGGGATATCTCGAGATTGCAGGAATTCCTACACCTAAGGACAACAACGAAAACGCTGATGGCGATGAAGTAATGAGTAAGGAAGAATTCATGGCCTTTGTTGATACTGCAAAGGAAGGCGATGAGATTCTTGTTAAGGGATATGAGATAAAGGAGGGAAAGACTTCTCCGCCCAAGAGATACACCTCAGGTAACCTCATCCTTGCCATGGAGAATGCAGGAAACCTCATTGAAGACGAGGAACTTCGTGAGCAGATCAAGAAGTCAGGAATCGGAACCTCAGCTACCCGAGGCGAGATCATCGATAAGCTGGTGAGAATCCATTACCTTAATCAGAACAATAAGACACAGATTATTTCCCCGGAGAAGCTGGGAGAGATGATCTATGAAGTTGTTAATCTCTCAGTGCCATCTCTTCTTAATCCGGAGATGACGGCCAGCTGGGAGAAGGGCCTTGAGGGTATTGTAAACGGCACTGTAGATTTTGGAGATTACCGCAAAAAGCTGGAGGACTACATCAGACGCGAGACCGGTAAAATGATCCAGAACGACCTCACTGGACAGATAGTGGCCAACATCAATCAGTTTACGGGTAAGGGCTCCAAGGGAATTGCCGCAAGAAAGGCCCTGGGCATAAAGTGTCCGGTCTGCGGAGGCGAGCTCACAACTACCTCTTTTGGTTACGGTTGTAGTAACTACTACAATGAGCAGATCAAATGCGGCTTTAGTGTTGGAAAGATCGCCGGAGTTGACCTCTCTGAGGAAGATTTCAAAAAGCTCATGACTGAAGGCAAGACCGGAATCATCGACGGCTTTGTGGGAAAGAACAAGAAGCCCTTCAAGGCAGCCCTTGTAATGGCTAAGGATGAAAGCGGAAAGCCCACGGTAAACTTTGACTTTTCCGAGGTACCAACAGAGTATGTGGAGGATCTCACATGTCCTGCCTGCGGCGGAAGGCTCGTTAAGACAGGCTATGGAATATCCTGCGAAAACAGGACCAAAGAAGAGAATCCATGTTATTTCAGCATAGGAGAAATTGCCGGAAAGAAGCTGGATGATACCACGCTTCGAACTCTTTTGACAGAGAGAAAGACGGATGTCATAAAGGGCTTTAAGTCCAAGGCTAAAAAGAGCTTTGACGCCAAGCTTTTATTACAGCCCGATGAAAGCGGAAAGCTCACCATAGTATTTGATTTCGACGGCATAGAGCCCGACTACCTCAAAGATGTGGTCTGCCCCGACTGCGGCGGTAGGATCATGAAGAAGGGAGCAGGCTTTGGCTGTGAGAACTTCAGGGCGGAAGATCCTGAATCCTGCAAGTTCTTCCTGGGTAAGATAGCCCAGAAGCAGCTCTCCGAAAAGGATGTGCTGGAACTTCTTAAGGAAGGTCATACCTCCACCATTCGAGGCTTCAAGGGCAAGAGTGGCAAGAAGTTTGACGCCTGCCTTGTTATGAAGAAAAATGAAGAGACCGGCAAGAGCGAGGTTTCTTTTGACTTTGAGAATGTTGAAGCCAAGACAGTTAAGGACGCGGTTTGTCCTGTCTGCGGAGGCGAGATAGTAAAGACTCCCTTCGGCTATGGCTGCAAGAACTACAACAAAGAAAACCCCGAGGCCGGATGCCGCTTTAACCTGGGCCAGATTTCTGGTGTGAAGCTCAAGGACGCTCAGGTTAAAGAGCTTCTTACAAACGGAATCACTTCCAAGATCAGCGGATTTAAGAGTAAGAACGGCAACACTTTCGAGGCCTGCCTTGCCCTTAACAAGGATGAGACCGGCAAAGTAACCGGCGTTAAGTTCGTCTTTGAGAGCGAAGATGAACTCATGGAAGGTCTTAAGTGCCCTAAGTGCGGTGCTTCCATCATAAAGGGCCACTTTGGTTATCACTGCGCTTCCTACTCCAAAGAGGATGAAGGCTGCAAATTCTACATCGGCAAGATTGCCGGCGTAGAGCTCACCAAGGAGCAGTTCACCAAGCTTGTTACCGACAAGGAAACCGACAAGATCACCGGGTTCCTCAGCAAGAAGGGTTCTCTTTTCGATGCAAAGCTTAAGTTTGATGAGAACTTCAATGTAGTATTTGACTTTGAATAAAAAAAGTGGGCCCATGGGCGGGGGTGTGTGGAAATGAAGTACGATGCGTTTATCAGCTACAGACATCTTGATACGGACATGTTTGTGGCGAAGGGGATTCACAGAGCGCTGGAGACCAGCAGAATTCCCAGAAAGATTCAGAAGGAGACAGGGAAAAAGAGAATTAACCGTGTCTTCAGAGATCAGGAAGAACTGCCCATAGGTAGTGACCTTGGCAGCAATATCGAGATGGCGCTGGCTGATTCTGAGTATCTCATTGTCATCTGTACGCCGGCCACAAAGGAATCCTACTGGGTTATGAAGGAAATAGATACCTTCATCGCAACCCATGGAAGAGAGAATATTCTGGCAGTGCTGGCTGATGGCGAGCCTGTAGATTCTTTCCCGCCCCAGATCTGCCGCGATGATTTTGGAAATCCGGTGGAACCTCTTGCGGCAGACGTAAGAGGAAGCAGCAAAAGCGAAATTCAAAAGAAAATCAAATCCGAGTCACTTCGTCTGGTAGCAGCTATTCTTGGCTGCGACTATGACAATCTCAAGCAGCGACATAAAGAACGTGTTATAAAGCGTTACATGGCTATTGCAGCCGGTGTTGCAGCGCTCTCAGTGGCGTTTGGTATCTACAATGCCTACAATCTTAGAAGAATCAGTGAGAATTATCAAAAGATGCTGATAAAGGAATCAAAGGTCCTGGCTGAAAAGTCTATTGATGCTCTTGAACAGGGTGATAGAGAGACAGCAGGTCTTTTGGCTATTGAAGGTCTTCCTGTAAACGGAAAGGACAGACCTTTGGTCAGCGACTGCATTTATGCCCTGGAAAAAGCCAATAATTCTTTTGATCAGGGCCAGATGGCTGTCCATGATAAAATCCTCAGGCATGATCAGCCACTGCGCGATTTTAAGGTCAATAATGACGGAAGCAGGCTTGTTTCCATCGACGATGACTATGGCGTTTACTGGTGGGATCTTAAAAATGGAAAAAGAATTCTAAAGCGAAATTCAGAGTACATAGAAAATGAACAGGAATACGTATGTGCAGTTGGTGAAAATAACGGCCGCATGATTGTGGTGTCCAGAAAGTTTATTCTGGCTTTTGATGAAAACGGAAATATTGTTTATGAGGTGCAGTTTGGAGACAATTACTGCGAAGATGCATATATTGACGATGGGAATAAATATGCCGTTGTAGCTAAAAGTGCCACTTTTGGCGATGGAGCTCTGGAAGTTTACGACCTTTCCGATGGTAGCCTTGTAAAACGGTTTGAGCATAAGGGAGAAAAAGTGTTTTCTGTTTCGCCTGCGCATTTTAACGATGATTACAGTCTTCTGATGGTTCACGAGTGGCAGTATGACAGCGAAGACCCTACGGTTCTCTGTATACTCAATATGGAGACCGGCGCCAGAATGGAATTTGATATAAAAGAAAAATCTGTTGCGGATAATATTTTCACTGCTGACAGTAATATAGCCGTAGCTTCATTGAGTAGTGGTTATGAGCTTCAGGCAGACCCTATTAAACTGTATGTCCAGAAGTTTGATCTTAAAACAGGAAAAGAAATCTTTTGCAAGGATTTTGATGTTAATAAAACTGTTTACGGATACTATATGTTTGTAGATATAACCCTTAATTCCAGAATCTATCAGGGGGAAAATGGGCAGGAAAAGGATCTGGTGGTCACAGCAAACACCAATCTGTTCAATATTGATCTTGACACCGGTGAGACTAAGCTTAAGTATGTAGCGGCTACAGATATTAAAAGAGTTTCATTGATCTCTGATTCTGACCTTGTAATGGTAGGTACCTTTGATGGAAATGTGATTCATATCAGCAGCGTAGACGGATCTCCTACTCAGTCAATAACATATTTTACATCAAAAGAAATGGAGGATTACTTTATTGGAAGAGGGCATATTATATCAAGAGACCTCAGTACTCCCAATATTGTGGTCATGTCTCTTTTGCCTGATCCCAGTAAAGTAGATTACGCTGATTTTGATGGCAGCGTTTACTATGTTGCTTCCAGCCCTTCAGGAAAAACATTTGTCGCAGCCGCTTATGATGGTTTTATAGATGGCACCTGGGGAATTCATGTCTATGATTCTGAGACCAAGCAGGAACTTGCCAATATTTCATATGATGATATCTCTTTTGATCATGCTTTTTATAAGGATGAGGATACTATCGTCATATTCAGGGAGAGCATGAAGATATATCAGTACACCATCAGTACCGGTGAGGTGGAGGATATCACATTCAAAGACGAAGAGGATTATCCTAAGATGGTTATCGGAAAGAATAACAGGTATCTTCTTTATTATTTTTCCAGGAATTATTATGTTGTGGACCTTGTTTCCAATACAGTGGTTTATCACTACGAAGATGAAGGGGGTGATCATTACTTATCGGGTGGCATATTAGTTGCTGACGGCAGAAAAGTCATTGGACAGGGGATGAATGACGAAATAGTTGGGCTTAATATTGGAAACGGTAAGTGGACAGAATTCTTTAACGGTTATCATACTCGGGGCTTTGGTGTAAGCCCGGACGGAGCATATATTGCAGCCAGCTGTACTGATGGATATATGCGTATTTACAGTGTTGAAAAAGATAAAATAATTCATGAATTTGGATTTTACGGTGATGACTACGGCTGCTTTATTGATTTCTCAGAGGATAACAAATTACTCTTTTTACAGGGAAAAGATTTGCTTTTCAAGGTATATGACCTGGAAAAAGGAGATTTCATTTATATATCCGATGATCAGATCGATGAGGTTTCGCATATAGACTATGATAAAGAATCAAATACTGCCACCATCACAGGAGATAAGAATTTGTATATTTTAGATGTGGCTGACAGAGGATTTTTGCATAATGTTCCATCAGGAAAGGTCTACATTCCGGAGAAAAATGAAGTGCTCTGCTACGATCGGGGCCAGGTGTTCAAGTATAACATCCGCTCCATGAACGAACTGGTGGATCTATTCTATGAGCAGTTCGAGGGCGCTGAACTTACCGACGAACAGAGAGTAAAGTACAACCTATACTAAAATTACCAGAGGTGTTCTATGTACGAATATGAAGGGGATAAGGATTATATATTTATAAGCTATAGTCATAGAGATGAGGAAAAGGTATTGCGTATCATCGAAAGACTTTGCAAAGATGGCTATAGGGTATGGTATGACGCAGGTATAGAGGTGGGCTCGGAGTGGCCGGAAGACATAGCGACCCACCTGATGAACTGTTCTCTTTTTCTTGCATTTATTTCTCCTGACTATATGGATTCTTTTAATTGTAAAAGAGAAATCGACTACGCTGTAAGTAAACGCAAGCATTTCATAGCAGTATGGCTTGATCAGGTAAAGATGTCTCCCGGAATGGAAATGCAGTTATCAAGCGTACAGTCCATTACCTGGAATCCCAATCAGGAAGAGCAGTTTTTTAAGAAATTATATAAATCCGAGCTTATGAGTTCCTGCAGAGATGGAGTAGCTGAAGTGGTTGAAGAAGCTCCTGCCAGGACCGCAAATGCAGCAGAGAAAAAAGAACCGGAAAAAGAACCGGAAAAAGAGCCTGAGCGTGTCCCTGAGAAGATAAACGAGTTTATTCCGCCCCATGACACGGAATTCTCAAATAAAGTTTTTGTGGTGGATGATTTAGGGAAAAAAGCTAAAAAGACTGTTTTGACGGTGCTTGCCGCAATTGCTGCCGTGATTTTACTGGCCTTTATTGTTTCAAAGACTTCAAAAGTACAGATTGCCGGTGAAAAAGTATCAAGACTTGAGGATACTGTCAGAGTAAAGTCAGCAGAATTAACCCAGACTGATATGAAAAATATTACCAAGTTAAAAAAGCTTAAATATCTTACCTTTGAAGAGTGCTCTTTTCCTGAAAATACAAGCGAAATCCTGGATTCTGTGAACCCTGAAGTGGCATGTGTTTATCTTAAAAATAGCGGAAATATGACTGATTATAAATGGATCAGTGGCCTCACTAAGCTATCGATACTGGAGATATCCGGAAGTAGCTTAACTGATGCCGGGCTGGAAACCATAGATTTTTCTCAGTTGTCGAAATTAAAGGATGTTGATTTTTCCTGCAATTCAGAATTATCATCAATAGCTCCTTTAAGTAGCTGCAGTAGTATCGAAAAATTATACCTTAAGGATACTGCTGTCAGTGACATTTCAGTTTTGACCGGTAAAGAAAACCTCAAATGGCTTAACATCAGTGGTACTAAAATAAGTGATCTCTCCAGGGTTGCCGGTTTTACCAACTTGCTGGAATTGTATGCTGATGATGACAACTTAACCGAGATTACCGGAATGGAAGATAAGACTGGTCTTACTACTCTTTCACTGAATAATAATGACCTTCAAACTCTTGATGGTGCGCAGGCACTATATAACCTTAAAGAGATTTATGCTTCAGGCAATAAGCTTACATCTGTTGAGGGTCTTTCAAGCTGCACAAAACTTAAGACCATTGACCTTAGCGGGAATGAACTTAAAGATGTTTCTGCCATGGCGAAGAATGCTGGAACTATTGAGAATCTCAACCTGTCTGATAATATGCTGACTGATCTGTCGCCCATGGCAGGCATGAATTCAGTAAAGAAAGTAATTCTGGATAATAATGAAATAGCTGACCTTTCTTTTTTGGCCTCATGTCTTGATCTTACGAGTTTGTCTGCGAATGGCAATAAAATAGCTTCTTTAGATTCTATATATGGATTGGATAACCTTCAATACTTATATGCGGCAAACAATGAAATAGCAGGAAGCCTTAAGCTGAGTGAATTACCCGAGTTAAAAGAAGTAATGGTTCAGCATAATAGTATAAATGAGATAATCTTTAATGTTGAAGCCAATCAATATTCATCTCTTTTGGCAGCATATGACAATCCGCTATACAGTATGAAAGCTTCTGCCAGTGGAAGCAAGAAGATATATACAGGATATATTAGTTTCCCGGAAAAAGAGAAATGTATTTCAGCCGGATATGAGTATGACCCCTATTCTTTTAGGGAATGCTTTAATGATATTTATGTTTCGGATTGCCCCTATGACGAAAGACTTCAATTTGAAGGAAATAATAGCTACGGAGTTGAATACGCAACTATTGAGTTTATGGATGAGCTTTTGAAAGAACAAAAACTGAAATAAGGCTATAGAAATATAAAACTTGAATTAAATTGTAAAACGTCCTTTACTCATATAAAATAAAGAGTAGAGGACGTTTTTATGAAAGCTGTTTACTTAAGGGGGATTTAATGATAAGAGAAATGTTCTGGCTTCACAGCTCACAGTTTAACGAAAGCCAGGTGGGACATGGGTTTTCGGTTTTCTCATTGCCGCATATTATCTGGCTTCTGATTTCACTTCTGATGGTGGTGGCTTACACCTTCCTATATAAAAAGGGCTCGGAAGAGCGCAGGGACAATATGCGAAAAGCCTGGGCATTTTTCCTTCTTGCATTGGAAATATTCAAGCAGTGTGAAATGGCACTGACAAATGCTCCAATATGGTATTATCTGCCGCTGGAACTGTGCAGTATTGCGGAATTTGTGATTTTGCTGGATGCGCTCTGGCCAAAGAACCAGTTCCTTAAGCAGATGCTGTCACTGGCCTTTCTTCCTGCAGCTATTCTGGCACTTCTTTTTCCAACAGTCACTCCATATCCGCCCCTTAGCTTTTATGCGGGACACCAGTTTGTATTCCATGCAGTAATTGTTGCATATATTGTTGCTCTGTACGCGGCAGGTGAGGTCAAACCTACCTTTAAGGGATTATGGGGAACGGTGGTGGCTCTTGCAATTATGCTGATCCTGGTTTATCCCATCAATAAAAACTTTAACACCAATTATATCTTCCTGATGCACCATGAGGACAATCCAATCCTGATGATGCTCTGGAGCGTATCGGGAAATACCGGTGGTGCGCCATATATTGCTGCACTGGTGGCTTTCTCAGCGCTGGTAATGCATATTGTTTTTGGAATTTATGCTTTGATTGGCCGACTTGGCAAAAATAAACTGTGAGGGGTAGCAAATGGCATTTTCTCCGGATGAGAGAAACAATATTATACTGAGATACAGCGTAGCAGGAATCGTGATCAATCTTTTCCTGGCGATATTCAAGATAATTGTAGGCTTTTTTATCAATGCCCACATGATCATGCTGGATGGAGTGAATTCTTTATCTGATTCCATAGCCCTGTTTATTTCCCTGGTTTCAAATGTAATAGGGCGTAAAAGAGGAAGCAACGATCATCCCTTTGGATACGGCCGAATAGAGTACGTAAGCTCCATTGTCATCACTATGATAATTACGTATATCGGCATTACTTCCATCATAGAGACCATCAAAAGTATCATCGATCCCCACGACGCTCCGTCTTACACCACCATGGCAACAGTGATTATGGTGGTTTCACTTATCTTTAAACTAACATATGGCATTCTCATGAGGAAGGACGGCAAAAAACTTGATTCCATTGCCATGACTATGATAGGTGCCGACAGCCTTGGAGATGCCCTTATATCTGTTTCCATTCTCTTTGGTATCGTGTTCTACAAACTTTCCGGAATTGATATTGAACATTACCTCTGCATCGCCATCGCTTTGATGATCATAAAGTCCGGAGTAGAGATGTTCAGGGAATGTATCAACAAAATGCTGGGAAGCCGCTCAGACCCTGAGATCAAGCATAAGATAATTAACATGATCATGGAGATGGACGAGGTTTTATATGTATCGAACCTGGTGCTTCACAATTATGGAGAGGGAATATATGTGGGCTCTCTTGATATAGAAGTTGATGAAAGTCTCACAGCGCAGAAAATCACCAGATTATCAAGAATCATCATAAAAAAAGCCTACGACCTGGGTGTGACCATAACTTCTGTAGGCATCAGCTGTACCAATATCCATGACGTAAAGAGCGCAGAGATGTTTGATCAGCTGATTGATGTTTCCAGGAAACTTAAAGGAATCAGCAAAGTTCAGTCCTTTACCCTGGATAACGAAGAGAAGATAGTTTCGTTTTATGTGGTTCCGAACTATACAGAGAAGAAGTACCGCAAGGATATAAAACAGATTGAAAAATGGGTAGGTAAAAACTGGCCCGATATGCATCTGGACATGCACGTTACAGCGGAGCTGTAACTGAACCTTAAGCCGGTATTGGTACTTTGGCGGCGAGTATGATATCATGAATTGACTGTCATATTATTAGCATTATTAGGAAAAGAGGTAAAAAAATGGGCGTAAACAGTATAGATGCAGAAGACGATCAGTTTGCATATCGTTATGACACACAGCTTCTCATAGACAGAAGAGACAAAGACCTGGATGAGGATGAGATAGCAGATTATATCACAGAGAACTTTGAAGGCAATTCTCTTATTGCAGCAGGAGATGAGGATCTTGTTAAGATTCACTTCCACACCAACGAGCCATGGAAGCTCCTGGAATACTGCAACAGTATCGGTGAGATCTACGATATTGTAGTGGAAGATATGATCAGACAGGCAAATGGTTTACAGGGATGATTTTTTCATTAATTTTTTGTTAAAAATATATCAGTAACCATTGAAATATACGGTGTTTTATGCAAAAATAAGAATGGTCTGTTTCGACCATTCTTATTTTTGTAGTAAGTAATGTATTTTTACTTTTACAATACGAAAGGAGATTTTTCACATGATTTACTCAACAGAGGTAAAAAACATGTGCCCTGTTACTCAAGGGGTACACCATGGCGCTGCTCCCATTCCGGAAGAGGCTAAGTGGGTTAAGTCAAAAGAAATAAAGGACATCTCAGGCTATACACATGGTATTGGCTGGTGTGCTCCTCAGCAGGGCTGCTGTAAGCTTTCCCTTAATGTTAAGGACGGCATAATTCAGGAGGCTCTTGTAGAGACCATCGGATGTTCCGGTATGACACACTCAGCTGCTATGGCATCTGAGATTCTTCCTGGACTTACAGTTCTTGAGGCTCTCAACACAGACCTTGTTTGTGATGCTATCAACACAGCTATGAGAGAGCTCTTCCTTCAGATTGTGTACGGCAGAACACAGTCCGCATTCTCAGAGGATGGACTTCAGATCGGTGCTGGTCTTGAGGATCTTGGTAAGGGTAATCGTTCAATGGTTGGTACAACCTACGGTACACTTGAGAAGGGACCTCGTTACCTCGAACTTACAGATGGTTACATTACAGATATCGCTCTTGATGAGAATGATGAGATCATCGGATATAAGTATGTTAACTTTGGTAAGATGATGGACTTCATCAAGGCTGGTGATGACGCTAACACAGCTCTTGAGAAGGCTAAGGGACAGTATGGACGTGTGGCTGATGCAGTTAGATGCATTGACCCAAGACACGAGTAATAGGTAAGGAGGAATAATAAAATGGCTTTATTTGAATCATATGAAAGAAGAGAGCCCCAGATCCTGGCTTGCCTTAAGGAGTATGGAATTTCTTCTATCGAAGAGTGTAAAGATATTACAATGGCAGCTGGCATCGATGTTTACAAGCTTATCGAAGGCATCCAGCCAATCTGCTTCGAAAATGCAAAGTGGGCTTACACAGTAGGCGCTGCTATCGCAATCAAAAAGAACTGCCGCAAGGCTGCTGACGCTGCTGCAGCAATCGGAATTGGTCTTCAGGCTTTCTGTATCCCTGGATCAGTTGCTGACAGACGTAAAGTAGGTCTTGGACATGGTAACCTTGGAAAGATGCTTCTTGAAGAGGATACAGAGTGCTTCGCATTCCTTGCTGGTCACGAGTCATTCGCAGCTGCTGAGGGTGCTATCGGTATCGCAGAGAAGGCTAACAAGGTTCGTCAGAAACCTCTTAGAG
>JAEEGF012469598.1_pt1 | contig 13887 bp, 10 predicted proteins | sample 9134171 | NCBI WGS metagenome assembly JAEEGF01 (sample SAMN16246542, study PRJNA631951) | gut metagenome | biome: gut microbiome; feature: rumen; material: AP-attached | host: Bos | place: Iran: Karaj | collected 2018-10
CAATCTTGCTGTGATTACTTTAGGCTGGAGTGTTCTTAATGACATTCTGAAACCATCTCAGAGCCGGCGCCTTTTTGCCATTGCTGCATCAGGCTCGAGTGCAGGCTCAATTATCGGCCCGATGATCACCGCAACAGCAGTTAAGTACACGGGTATTTTTCCGTTAATTCTGATCTCCCTAGCCTTTCTTGCTCTGGCCTCACTGGCTGTATACTTTCTTTTTTCCATTAGGTCAGAACAGTGTGATTCAGATGAATCAGTCCAGAGTGTAACTGACTATCTGGAAAGAAGAATCAACGGAAGTATACTTGAAGGTTTTTTAAGCACCTTTAAATCCAGATACTTACTTATGATTGCTGTTTTTGTAATTTTGGCATCAACGGCCAACACCTTTCTATATTTTGCACAGGTTAGAATTATTGCAGATTCATTTGCAGATAAGTCAGAACAGACTTTTGTCTTCTCGGTTATAGATCTTATAGTAAATACAGCCACTATTATTCTGCAGTTATTTATTACAGGACGTTTGGCAGATAAATTTGGACTAAAGCCTCTAATTGCGGTTGTTCCTGTGCTGATTCTTGTCTGTTTTGTGGTACTGATGTTTATACCGGTTCTGTCGGTCATTGTTCTGGCAATGATTGTTCGCAGAGTAGGAGAATATGCGCTGGTACGTCCTGGCAAGGAAATGCTTTTCAGCGTTGTAAGTCTAGATGAGAAATATAAATCCAAGAACTTTATTGATACAGTAATCTACAGAGGCGGAGATGTATTCAGTGCATTTCTAACTCAGGGAGCTGAAGCTTTAGGAGGCATGATTCTATCATTTGCAACCGGAGCAATAATGGCTATTGTATGGATTACTAATGCGTTATATCTTTCAAAACTTTTCACTCTTAAGACACAGGAGAAACTATGAAATTAAGACATTTTTTCCCTTTACTTGCAGGCTTATCCTTAGGAGCAAGTGTTAGTGCATCTTCAATAGATAATAATATGCCATATCTTACCTTGTCTGATGGTTCCAGAATACCGCAGTTAGGCTGCGGAGTCTGGGAGCTTAATGGTCAGGAAGCCTATAAGTCTGTAACAGAATCAATAAAATTAGGCTACAGACTGATAGATACCGCCCAGTACTACAGAAATGAGCGTGAAACTTATCAGGCTGTACTAGATAGCGGGCTCCCTCGAGAAGAGTTCTATATCACAACAAAACTTAATCCTTCAAATGGTTCCAGAGAAAAAAACATACGAGATTCTTTAGACAGAAGTTTAAAGAATCTTGGAGGAAAGATAGATTTGGTTCTTATTCACTGGCCATTTTCTAACGATGAGATGGCATGGAGAATCATGGAAGAATATGTTCAGGCAGGAAAATTCAGATCTATCGGTCTTAGCAACTACAGTCCGGATGCTTTAAGGCGTATTCTTAAGATTGCCAAGGTTAAACCTGTATTGAATCAGGTAGAGTTACATCCATACAACTCAAAATATCCTACAGTTGCAGAATATGAGAAAGAAGGAGTAAAGGTTGAAGCATGGTCTCCTTTAGGCGCAGGAAGACAAGGTCTCCTGAGAGATCCTGTAATTGCTGATATAGCCAAAGCTCACGGAAAAAGTTCAGCTCAGATTATTCTAAGATGGGATCTTCAAAGAGGAATCATCACTATTCCTAGATCAAAGAATCCTGCACATATTAAAGAGAACATCTCAATAATGGATTTTCAGTTAAGTGATGAAGAAATGAAGCAGATTGATGCTTTAAATCGCGATGATGCTCTTTGGGATATTTAGCTTACAAAAGACATCCAGTATTTTTGTTCAAGTTTACTGTAAATTTCTCTTTTCAAAGGAATTTGATAAGGTAAAAGAACTGGGTGAGGAATTTCTTGAGTTATGGTGCATGAAACACCGTAACGAGCGGCTTTCTCTGAAGATGGAGAATCTTCTGAGCGATGAACAACCAAAAGACGGTGTTCCTGAAGATGTAGCCGACGCAGAGGTTGTTACAGTTGATGATACGACCACTCCATTTTAAAAATAATTGTGAAATAAGGCATAGAAACTTTCTATAGTAATTACTTTCTTTGCCTTTATTTGCATTATTTTTTGATTATACTATCTATATCTGTGATTTAAATCACATCTTTCTTGCATTTATTTTTACATATTCTTGTCAAAACCTCTACAATTTCTTTCCATAAAAATAAAAAAGAATCATAAAAATATTTATTCGGACATATTGAAGAAAATGAAGAGGTTTCTATGACTATAAAAGCCAAGCTTAGACTTAGCTATTTTCTCATGATCGTTGTATCGCTTATGCTGTCGTGGTCTGCTTTAAGCTCAATGCTTAAAAGTCACGATGTTGCATCCTACGTTCACACAACTCTTGTTGACCGATACAGCCGTACCCGCCGAACCGGTGATTTAATCTCTCAGATAGAGGCTCAGATGGAGAAAATCAGTCTGGGTGCTGATTCAAGACCAATAGTTCCTGTTATAGATGATTTATCAAAGCAGCTGCAGCTTGCTGTTGATGAAATGCAGGAGAGTCGTTATCCAACTGAGGTAGGTGTGGTTAAACAGTCAACCAGGCTTTATTTGGAGTCTCTGAATAAAAGAGTTTTTCCTGCACTGGAAGCACTGGATGAAACTCAGGCTATGACCTATCACAGCGTAGAGATGATTCCTCATTATATTGTAATTCAGAATAACATTGTAAAGATAAACGGTTATCAGATTGAAGGTGTTACCGAGCAGTCCGAGGCGATGAACGATACCTCAGGTATTGTCACTGTAGGCGTTGTGACAGTAGTTCAGCTTATTATTGCACTGTTCATTATGTTCTATATGCCTTCAGTCATTATCGGAAACATCAGAAATGTAATCCGTATTTCTAAGGTTATGGCAGACGGTAAGCTTAATATCGCTATTGATACTGCCCGTAAGGATGAGTTTAAGGCTCTGCTGCAGTCACTTGAGACCATGAGAGTATCATGGTCAAAAGGTGTCGAGAAGATCCAGAGTGTCAGCTCTAATATTCATAGGCAGATGGTTGAGATAACCTCTTCCTCAAAGGTGATGACAGATACTGCACAGGAAAATCAGTCTCAGGCGCTTACAGTGGCAGCTGCATCAGATGAAATGGTATCAACCACTGGTGATATTGCAAAGAACTGTGAAAATGCCTCCGTGACAGCGGAAATATCAGCCCAGAGTACAACAGAGGGAATCAGCCGTGTAAATCAGACTATCGCCATGCTAAACAGTCAGGTTGAAAAATCCAAACAGGATGCCGCCATGGTTGAAGCTCTTGCTCAGACTGCTCAGAAGATAGGCTCTATTGTAATGACCATTGAGGATATTGCGTCTCAAACCAATCTGCTTGCGCTTAATGCTGCAATTGAAGCTGCTAGAGCCGGTGAAGCAGGAAAAGGTTTTGCTGTAGTTGCAGATGAAGTTCGAGCTCTGGCTCTTAGAACCTCTCAGTCTACTCAGGAAATTACCAGAATAGTATCTCAGGTCCAGCTTGACTCTAATGCAGCCAATGACGCTATTCAGCAGTCTGTTAATGTATTAGACGGTATTTCCTCAGAAACTTCCAAACTCACGGAAATACTTAATGAAGTCACACACAAGGTTGATGAGGTTAACTCACAAATAACTCAGATTGCTACTGCAGCTGAAGAGCAGACCACTGCGACAGCAGAGATCTCCTCAAATATGAAAGGTATTACTGATGGCAGTCAGCATCTGGCGATACAGTTGAATGATGTTCAGAACAATATCCGACAGACCGAGGATGAAATTGAGGGACTGCTGCAGGTAGTTCATCAGTTTGAAATCTAATTTCCGTACTTAACAATGTGTTCACTCCAAGCAGAGCTTTTTTCCTGCTCTGCTTTCTTTATAAGCTTCAAAATTTGCATCTCATATCTTCAGGACCAAACTAATACTGTGGGAAATATCCTAAGGGCTTGCCCGGCTAGCACAGGAAGTGAACTCCAAAAAGGAGTCAGCACTGTGAACCCTCTGAAGCTGAACAGTAATGTCAGCAGTAGGAATCCCCTTGCTTCCGCAAGGGGAGGATGTCAAACAGATAAAAACGAAGAAACTACATTCTCATCTGTAGAGTCTCGAGGAGAATCATATACAATAGAACCATGTTCCATTACAACAATTCTATCGGCAACATCCAAAGCAAAGCTTAATACCTGCTCTGATACAAAAATGGTTAAACCACGCTGATCTCGAATTTTTCTTAAAGTTCTTGCCATCTCTTTGATAATAGATGGCTGAATACCTTCCGTTGGCTCATCAAGAACAAGCAGTTTAGGATTGCTTGCAAGAGCTCTGGCAATTGCCAGCTGCTGTTGCTGACCTCCTGAAAGATTACCACCTTTTCTGTGTTCGAACTCCTTTAAAATGGGAAAAGTCTCAAACAGATCTTCTGGAATATGCTTTGATTTAGTCACTGTAAGACCGGTTTCAATATTCTCTCTCACGCTCATGCTGGAAAAGATCATTCTTCCCTGAGGAACAAAACCGATACCGGAGGCGACTCTTTTATAGCTCTTGGTATGAATCAGATCCTGTCCATCCAGAAGACACTCTCCCTTCTGCGCTGGAATCATACCGATTATGGATTTCATTAAGGTGGTCTTACCCATTCCGTTACGACCAAGCAGAGCCACAATTTCACCTTTTTTAATCTTTAAGTTAAGGTTTCTGATTACACAGCTTTCACCGTACGAAACCTTATAGTCTTTTAACTCAAGCATAATAGGCTCCTTTTATTACTGTCCAAGATAAACATCGATAACCTTCTGGTTTTTCTGAATAGACTGCATGCTACCCTCTGCCAGAAATTTTCCCTGATGTAGAACTGTAACCCTGTCTGCAATATGCTCTACGAACTTCATATCATGCTCAATCACGATTACACTTCTGTTCTTGGTTATGTTTCTTAACAGTTCTGCAGTTTTCTCTCTTTCTGCAACCGACATACCGGCGACAGGTTCATCCAGCATCAGAAGCTTTGGGTTCTGAATCAGCAGCATTCCAATCTCCAGCCACTGTTTCTGACCGTGACTTAGAAGGCTGGCCTTTACATCAAGCTTGTCATCAAGGTAGATCATCTTAGCAATCTCTTTAACCTTGTTTATGACCTCGTCGGTACGTTTAAAGAAGAGAGCTCCAAATACTCTTTTGCCTTTTGGATAAGAAAGTTCCAGATTCTCAAAAACACTCAGAGCTTCATAGATTGAAGGGTTCTGAAACTTTCTGCCGACACCGGCTTCAACAATCTCATGCTCCTTGAGCTTTGTAAGTTCAAGATCATGGAACTTAATTGAACCTGAGGTTGCCTTGGTCTTTCCGCAGATTAGGTCCAGCACGGTTGTTTTACCAGCTCCATTTGGTCCGATGATTACACGTATTTCACCTTCATCTACATAGAAGGAAAGATCATCAACTGCTTTGAAGCCATCAAATGAAACGGTCAGATCCTCAACTGAAAGGACGATATCTTTCTTACTCATGAGACTTCTCCTTTGCTGCATCTAGGACAGCTAACTTTCTTAATGAATCTTCACTTAAAAACTGTCTGCTTACAGACATGAATGAGTCCGTCATTGATGAATTTCTTAGCTCCTCGATTACACGGTTATGCTCTGCTCTCAGTCTTTCAATAGAGCCTTCGAGCTTTGAATCAACAAGCTTTAAGAAAGGAACAATGTAGTCGTTATAGATTCCAGACAGTCCATTAGGGAAGAACAGCACTACCCCGATAAACAATGCACCCATTGCAAAAAGCCATAATTCAGGGAAATTCTCCGATACAGCGGTCTTAGCGGAGCTGACCAGAAGAGTTCCATAGATAGCACCGAATATTGAAAGTCTTCCTCCAACAGCACAGAAGATAACCAGTTCAATGGAAGCTACAATTCCCACAAAGCTAGGAGACATAAAGCCAACCTGCAGGGTAAACAGAGCACCGCCGATAGCAGACAGAGCTGCAGAGAAACAGAAGATAAAAATCTTGAAGTTAGCTACATCATAACCGGAGAATCTGACGCGCTCCTCCTCATCACGAATTGCAACCAGAAGTCGTCCAAGCTTACTTTTAGCAAGCAGACAGGTTACATAGACGGTTACAATCAGTGTTATGGCACATAGGTTGTAGAGAATAGCCTTAGCTTGATCAGTTCTGATATCAAAGCCAAGACAGGTTCTTAAATCGGTAATACCGTTAACACCACCGGTATAGCCCTGCTGACCGATAATAAGAATAGTCAGAATTGAAGCTATGGCCTGAGTAATAATTGAGAAATAAACACCGCCGACTCTTCTTTTAAACAGTGCCACACCGAGCAGATAAGCAAACAGTGTTGGGACTGCGATCATCAGAATCATCGTCAGAGGGAAGCTCTTAAAAGGCTCCCAGAATAGAGGCAGTTCTGTAATCTGGTTCCAGTCCATAAAATCAGGAATACCCGGAGTGGTCTGAATTGCAGTAGCCTCAGGGCTTGAAGCTTCAAGCTTTAGGAACATAGCCATGCAGTAGCCGCCAAGACCGAAGAATATACCCTGGCCCAGACTTAGAATTCCACAGTACCCCCAGCACATGACAAGACCGATTGCCACAAAGGCATAACTCAGATACTTACCTACCAGATTCAGTCGGAACACATCAAGACTGGCAGGCATAACAATAAGCAGCAATACAGTCAGTACCAGAAGATTCAAGAGGGTACTCTTACTACTTTGAGCTGATTTTAAATGACTTCTCATAATAATTCTCCTTTTATCTTCTTACCTTTACACTAAACAGTCCCTGAGGTCTTAACATCAGAATACCTACGACAAACAGCAGAGTTAAAACCTTTGCCATAGAACCGCTCATGAAGAACTCCATCACACTCTGAGCCTGTGCAATACCGAAGGCTGAAGCAACTGTTCCAATCAGGGTTCCTGCACCGCCGAAAACTACAACCAGGAAAGTATCCACAATATAGAGCTGACCTGCAGTTGGACCGGTTGAACCAATCATGGTAAAGGCACAGCCTGCAACACCTGCAATACCACAGCCGATTGAGAAAGTTATTCTGTCGATAAGAGCAGTGTTAATACCTACAGCACCAGCCATATTTCGGTTTAGAACAACTGCACGCAGCTGACAGCCCAGACGGGAGCGATACATAATAAAGTAGACTGCCAGAGTTACGATTATGGTCAGAGCTAGTACAAACAGACCATTGATAGGAATCTCAATAGAGTCACCTAAGGTCAGTGAGCCCATAAGCCAGTCAGGAAGAGTAACACCAACTTCTCGAGCACCGAAAACTGAACGGTACAGCTGCTGAAGGATCAGGCTTAAGCCCCAGGTTGCCAGCAGAGTATCAAGAGGTCTTGAATAGAGATGTCTTATAAGCAGCCACTCACAGAATGCACCTGCAGCCGCAGTTACAATAAACGAAAAGAACAGTGCGATAAAAAAGTAAATACCATATAGACCAGGAAACAGGGTCTCAAAAACATGTGAGGTCAGATAAGTTATATATGCGCCTAAAATCATAAATTCGCCATGAGCCATATTGATAACGCCCATCTGACCAAAAATAATGGCAAGGCCTAAAGCCATCAGCAGAAATACTGAAAACAGACTAAGGCCTGCAAAGCCCTGCATAGCGAAAATCGAGGCTAATTCACTGAAACTGTAATCCGAAAACATAATAAACACCTCTCTGTATATAGGCTTTTATAACTGAGGGCCGGGGCCCTCAGTGAGTTTTATTATTGATATCCTGCTGGGAAAGGATTTGGCTCAATCATGTCAGACTGATAGACAACCTTGAACATACCGTCCTTCTGACCTTGACCAACCACAGTCTTCATCCACAGATGATGATTGTCATGAATCTTGACAGGACCGTTAGGAGCCTCGGCAAATTCAACACCAGGAAGGCTCTTCTTGAGCTTGTCGATATCGAAAGAACCTGCCTTTTCAACAGCGAACTTCCATAACCATGGTCCCAGGTAAGCGGACTCGGTAACATCACCGATCACACTCTTGTCACCCCACATTTTCTTGAACTCAGCAACAAATTTCTTATTGCTTTCATTCTCCATTGACTGGAAGTACTTGGTAATTGAGTAAGCACCTTCGTAGTTTTCACCACCGATACCTAAAACCTCATCCTCGGTAACAGAAGTTGACATCAGCAGAGGCTTCTCGGCGGTTAAATCAATACCTGCTGCCTTAAGCTGTTTGTAGAAGGAAACATTAGAGCCGCCAACTACGATTGAGAAAATTGCATCAGGCTTCTTGAGCTTGAACTTGTTGATTACTGAGTTGAACTGAGTATGACCTAATGGATAGTATTCCTCGCCAACTACGGTGCCGCCGTTCTTTTCAATATGCTTTCTGGCAATCTTGAAGGAAGTACGAGGCCAGATGTAATCAGAACCGATAAGATAGAAGGTCTTAGCTCCCTTGTTCTGCATTACCCAGTCAAGACCTGCCAGAATCTGCTGAGTAGCTTCCTGACCGGTATAGATAATATTGTCAGACTGCTCTAAGCCCTCGTAGAAAGTTGGGTAGAACAGCATATTGTTGTACTGTTCAAAGATTGGCAGCACAGCCTTACGGGATGCGGAAGTCCAGCATCCGAATACTGCAGCGACCTTGTCATTAACAATCAGCTTCTGAGCCTTTTCTGCATAGGTTGGCCAGTCACTGGCACCATCTTCCTGCACAACTTCAATTTTTCTTCCAAGAACACCGCCGCTGGCATTAATCTGTTCGATTGCTAGCTTCTCAGCCTCAACAGAACCTGCCTCACTTAAGGCCATGGTGCCGGTGATGGAGTGTAGAATACCAACTTTGACAGTATCCGCTGTAACAGCCAGACCTGTAGTATTTGCATCATCTGCAAATGCAGCAGAAACATTCATACCCAGTAATGCAGCCATTCCGATGGCCTGACACATTTTCTTAACAGTATTTGTTTTCTTCATAATCTCTTCTCCGTTTAGCGGTAGTCAATCTACCTGTGGTAATTATTAAATAATGACTACGGTCACAGAAAGGCGACAAATGCACTATTGACATACGTCAAATTACGTATCCGGGATTCTGTAGAGATTGTGCACAATACAGAGGCAGAAGACTCCCATTTTTAGGCATTTAATGTTGTTTTAGTGCAGTGAAAATGAATCAAAAAATGTGATGCTAGAATAAAAAAAATTGATGAGGTAAATAAGAATTAGCAAATTAGTCCTGAATTCACGAAGATCATATAACAAATATGTAGCTAACCAGACACTTGAGGATTACAGTCTGCGCTATACAGCAAGATCCGTGAGAAAACTTGATGTATCCTCAGTAGTTATGACTTCAATTGGCTCGATAAGCTTTCTGGCCCTTGAGGTTATAGGAGCCAACATCGCCATCTTCTACGGCCTAAATCATCTGCTGCTGGCGCTGTTGATAACGGTACCTCTGATTTTTGTGCTTTCTCACCCTATTGCAAAATACGCTTCAATTCATCACATTGACATTGATCTTCTGACCCGCGGTGCAGGTTTTGGATATATAGGGTCCTCCATAACTTCGCTTATCTATGCCACCTTCACTTTCATATTCATGGCGCTTGAATCTGCAATTCTGGCAAAAATGCTTAATATCACCCTGGGGGTAAATCTCTCCTTAGGTTATCTTCTGTGTTCGCTGATTATTATTCCTCTGGTACTGCATGGCTTCAGCTTTATCAGCAGACTGCAGAGGTACACTGAACCGGTGTGGGCTGTGCTTCAGATAATAGCGGTTTATGGTCTTATCAGGATGTCTGAAGACTGGTCGCAGAGCTTTGGCTCTGTTTTTTATCATGACAGTTTCAATGCACTTTATTTAGGATATTCAATCTGTATTGTATTAGCCCTCATCTCACAGATTGGTGAGCAGGTCGATTACATAAGATTTATGCCAGATTACGAGAAGTCAAAAAAGAAGGCTATTATTTTCGGAACTGTAATTTCCGGTCCATGGTGGATTGTTCTAGGTGGACTTAAAATTCTGATAGGAGCCTTACTTGCAGTCCTGCTTATCTCAAAAAGCGCAGACTATATGGTTGCATCCGATCCAACCTATATGTATATGGCTGCATTTAGTAAGCTTTATGACAATCATGCTCTCGTAATGGTTCTTACAATATCCTTTGTTGCCATTTCCCAGATAAAAATCAATGTAACCAATGGTTACGCAGGATCTATCGCCTGGTCTAATTTCTTTGCACGAATGACTCATACCCATCCTGGACGTATTGTTTGGGTATTCTTCAACGTGTTTATCTCATGGTTGCTTATGATCTGCGGAATCTATGAGATCTCGGCAGCTGTACTGAATCTTTACTCTATTCTGGCAATATCCTGGTGTGCCTCCTTATCTGCAGATTTATCCATAAATAAGAGAATCGGTCTAAGTCCTAAGGAGATAGAGTTTAGACGTTCAAAACTCTATGACATCAATCCGGTAGGCTTTATTTCAATGTTCATGGGAGTACTTATAGGCACTGCCGCATATACAGGCTTATTCGGAAGCTACTGTGAAGCCTACTCTGCCGTAATTTCCCTGGCGGTATCCTATATTCTTACCCCGGTGATAGCCTATCTGACAGGCGGCAGATATTATCTTATCCGTGAAAAAACGGACGAAAAACATCACAAACAGAGCACTTTGGATAATGACAGTAATGATAAGCTCTGCAATATCTGCGGCAACAGTTTTGATCATGAAGATCTCTGCTACTGCCCGTACTATAAAAAGCAGATCTGTTCTTTATGCTGTACGCTAGAGTCCGGATGTAATGGCAAATGCCGTAAAGAAGCACTGATAACCAGTCAGATATGTGCCGTTTTTCCATATTTAAAGCAGTATCCTCTGGTTTTCTTTATCTTCAGACTGTTAGGCTTTATGACGGTATTCTCGCTGATAAACCTCTCGATTCTTTATGTTGGCTTCAGTTCTTACGAGTCAAGTTCCTTAAACCGACTATTCGGAAATATAGTCTTTCTGAAATGCTTTATCCTCATTGAGATTGTAACCAGCATTTTTACAATGCTGTTTGTGCTGGTGGCTGACAGTAGAAATCTGGCTCAGGAGCAGACGGAGAAGAATCACAAAGCCTTAGAAAACGAAATTGAGGAAAGAATAAAGGTTCAGCACCAGCTTATTGAATCAAAAAGGAATGCAGATGCGGCAAACATGGCTAAAAGCCGATATCTGTCTGGTATCAGTCATGAACTGAGGACTCCATTAAACAGTATATTAGGTTACTGTCAGATACTGTCCTCAAATAAAAACAGCACAAATACCTCCTCAAAGGGACTGAATATAATTTCAAGAAATGCGGAGTATCTGTGTTCGCTTATAGAGGGACTTCTTGATATTTCAAAAATAGAAATCGGAAAGCTTGATCTTAATATGCGCAAGGTTAGAGTTGACCCTCTGCTAAAAGATCTGCTTACATATTTTAAAAATAAAGCTAAAAACAAGAATCTTCTCTTTGAGTATATTGAGCATTCCCCTCTTCCGGCTTTTGTCAAAACAGACGAGAACCGCCTAAGACAGATACTGACTAACCTCCTGTCAAATGCGGTTAAGTACACACCTCAGGGAAAGATTACCTTCGAGATAAGCTACAGAAGCGATGTTGCGCTGTTTGTAGTAAAAGATACAGGCATCGGCATATCTAAAAAAGATCTAAAAAGAATCTTTGAACCATTTACCAGAACCGATGCCGCGCGTAAATGCAACTCTGGCTCAGGTCTAGGCCTGACTATTACCAATCTGCTTTCTGTGATTATGGGAGGAGAACTCTCCGTTGAAAGCCGTGTGGGAGAAGGCAGTGAGTTCAGACTAAAAATCTATCTTCCAAGAGAAAATCCTGATCAGGAGGAAATGGAAAACTACAGCAGAATAATAGGCTACAGGACTGAAGATACTCAAAAAATCAGAATTCTGACTGTAGATGATAATGAGGAACATCGAGCCATAATCAGAACCATGCTCTCACCTCTTGGCTTTGAGATTGAAGAAGCCGATGGATTTGATTCGGCAATGAAACGGATTGCAAAAGAGAAGTTTGATCTGTTCTTTGTTGATTATTCCATGCCCGGTCATAACGGATTATATCTTGCAAAGAATCTTCGAAAAAAAGGCATCAGCGCACCGATTATCATGGTCTCCGCAAATGCCTCTGAGCTGAGAATAAATGACAGTCACGACAGACGAGTCTATGATTTCCACATCGTTAAACCTTTCAGAAAAGAACAGCTTCTGGATGCTATTGTTCACTTTCTGCCGATTGATTATATCTGTCAGGATCACCTATCTGACGATTCTTTACCAGAAGCAGACAGAACAGTAAGCGTTGACGAAACATCCGCGGAAAGAAGCATTAGTGAACATAATAAAACGGCAGATACGATAGAACTGCAAGCTGATGCACAAAAGCTTACAGAGCAGCTTAAGGTCTACCTCGAAACCGGTTTTGTTAAAGGAATTCTCAACAATCTGAATACTCTGCATAGTCTTGGATTGTTAAACGAAGAATCATTCCAGATATATAAGAACAAGGCGGAACGATTTGATTTTGAGTACATAAGAAATGCATTACAGAACAGCTGATCTATCCACATGCTCAGCAGCTTCGCCTTAGCAGCAAACTACATAACAATTTAATAAGAAGATTAGACATGTATCCGCGGATACGTGATAACAGTTAGGAAAGGAGAATGTATCCTCAGCGGCATAATCGGCAGCTGAGGAATACAGAACATTATTATGAACAATTCAATGCAGAAACTTATTCTGATAGTTGATGATGATCCTGATTCCGTTTGTATGCTTAACGAAGCTTTAGACGCAGAAGGCTTCTCTGTTCTGGTAGCTTTAAGCGGAACTCAGGCGTTATCCATACTCAGCAGAATAACCCCGGATCTGATTCTTCTTGATGCAGTGATGCCCTCTATGGATGGTTTTGAAACCTGCAGACGTATCAAAGAGAATCCCCGTCTAACTGAGATTCCGGTTATATTTATGACCGGACTTGACTCAGACAGCAATGTCAGTCAGAGCTTTGAATGCGGAGCTGTAGACTATATACAAAAGCCTATCAGAATTGTAGAGCTGGTGAAGAGAATCAATCTGCATATTGATAAATCAAAGGTGATGCTCTCAACCAAATTTCTTCTGGATTCAAATGGACTGTCATCCTTCCTTGTAGATAAAGAGTGCGTTATTAAATGGTATACACCGGATGCCATGCATCTGCTTGAGCAATGCGGTTTTGATAAGATGACCTTCTCATCGAAAATCCAGTCTTTGCTCAATCCTATGATTCAGACTGCAGAAATCGGTAAATTTATAACCATTGACGGTAACTCGCAATCTGCAGAACGTATAACCATAACACTGTCTCAGATTAACGATGAAGGCTATATCTTTGCAGTAAAAAGAGATCAGAATGTTAATAAGGTTGAAATTCTCCGAGAGAAATTCTCTCTGACCTTAAGAGAGGCGGAAATTCTGTACTGGGTATGTCAGGGAAAATCAAATAAGGATATGGCTATTATTCTTGATATAAGTCCGAGAACTGTAAACAAACATCTTGAAGCAGTATTCTCGAAAATGATGGTTGAGAACAGAACCACTGCTGCAAACATGGCACTTAATTCTCTTCTCTCCAACTCTTAACTGTATTCATTCAAAAAACAGAGAGCGTTTAAGCTCTCTGTATAAGTGAATGTAATGACTATTTAACTTTTAAGCTGTCTGGCATTGGACCATACTGACCGCCATTTGGATAGTACTTCCAGCCATCA
>JAEEGF011602643.1_pt1 | contig 13885 bp, 7 predicted proteins | sample 9134171 | NCBI WGS metagenome assembly JAEEGF01 (sample SAMN16246542, study PRJNA631951) | gut metagenome | biome: gut microbiome; feature: rumen; material: AP-attached | host: Bos | place: Iran: Karaj | collected 2018-10
TTGCCCACCTCGCGCAGCATCCAGCCCACGGCCTTGTGCATCAGGTCGTGCGGGTGGTTCAGATGAACCGCGGCATAGCGCAGACACCAGGATGCATCGCCCATCTGCGAAGTCTTCCAGGTGCAGACGATGCTCATCCGCTGCCGCCACAGGCAGGGGCTCGAGGCCAGTTCGTCGAGCACCTTCAGCTTATACGCCTTGTCGCCGAGTGCAGAAGGCAGCATCAGCCAATGGCCCAGGAGTTTCGGCGCAGACATATCCACAAGGTCCCAGTTGTTGGCCCGTTCGGCATGGTTCAGGTAGAGGGACAGTATCTCGTCGCGCTTCCTGATGGCCTCAGAATCATTGGCGAGCCGTTTCGTGGCCAGTCTTTCGAAGTGGCAGACGAGCATCAGCAGGCCGCAGAGCCTCACCTCGTGCCAGCGGCACATCAGTAATTCGGGAATCTCCTTCAGAGGCGTGTCCTTTACCACAGCCTTCACGACTTCCCTTGTCTGCGGCACCTTGATGCCGAGGAACTCATCTCCGAAGCCGTACTCGCCGGGAGCTGTCTTGAAGAAGCCCGTCAGTACCCGCCGCTGCTCCTCGTTCTGCAGCGATTCCATGTATCGGATAATCTCTTTTGCCGTCATACCTTTATATTAACGGACGCCGGTCAACCGCCAGAACAGCAGCCGGCACAGACTTGTCTGGGTGCAAAGTTACAAAAGTTTTCCGATAATGAGAAACCAAAGAAAGAAATACTTTCGCTTATAAGCAAAATTGCTTATCTCTCTCTTAATCGTATCTTTGAGACCTTGTCTCTAAAATACTTTCGCTCGGATAAGCAAAATTAAATTGGCATTTATTTTGCTTATCTCTCGCTTAATCGTATCTTTGTCGGCATAAATGCAGGATTCATGAAAACCATAACCTCTATATTGCTGGCTGCTGGCGGAAGCCTGGTTCTGCCTTCGACAGCGGCGGGAAGGGGACAGAAGGCACTAGAAGCAAACAGGCAGAAGCCCAACATTATATATATAATGTGCGACGATATGGGCTACGGCGACCTGGGCTGCTACGGGCAGCGCTTCATCCATACGCCGAACATCGACCGGATGGCTGCCGAGGGTATGCGCTTTACGCAGGCCTATGCCGGCAGTCCGGTTAGTGCCCCTTCCAGGGCTTCGCTGATGACCGGGCAGCACTCGGGCCACGGCGAGGTGAGGGGGAACAAGGAATACTGGAAGGGGGTGCCCACGGTTATGTATGGAAAGAACCAGGACTTCTCGCGTGTAGGGCAGCACCCTTACTCGCCCGACCACATTCTCCTGCCCGAGATAATGAAGGACAACGGCTATACGACTGGCCTGTTCGGCAAGTGGGCCGGGGGCTATGAGGGCTCCGTCTCTACGCCCGACAAGCGGGGCATTGACGAGTTCTTCGGCTACATCTGCCAGTTCCAGGCACATCTCTACTACCCGAACTTCCTGAACCGGTACAGCAGGGCAGAGGGGGACACCGGCGTTGTCCGCATCGTGATGGAGGAGAACATCAAGTACCCGATGTACGGAAAAGACTATGGAAAACGGCCGCAATACTCGGCCGACCTGATTCATGAGAAGGCAATGGCGTGGCTCGACCGTCAGGACGGCAGCCAGCCTTTCTTCGGCCTCTTTACCTATACCCTTCCGCATGCCGAGCTCAGGCAGCCAGAGGACTCCATCTACAACAATTACCTGCACGAATTCTACTGGGACCGCACCTGGGGAGGTCAGGAGGGAAGCCGTTACAATCCCTCGGATCACGTCCACGCTCAGTTCGCCGGAATGATAAGCCGCCTTGACGTTTATGTCGGCCAAATCCTGACTAAGCTGAAGGAGAAAGGTATGGACGGGAACACCCTCGTAGTCTTCACCAGCGACAACGGGCCTCATGAAGAAGGGGGTGCCGATCCGGTTTTCTTCGGTCGCGACGGTAAACTGAAAGGCCTCAAGCGAGAGTGCTTCGAGGGAGGCATTCGCATACCTTTTATTGTCCGCTGGCCTGGACATATCGAGGCCGGAAAGACTAATGATCATCAACTGGCTTTCTACGATGTGATGCCCACTTTCTGTGAACTCATCGGGTTGAAGAAATTCCCCGGGAAGTACCGCAACACTAAACTTCGAGAGGACTTCTTCGACGGCATTTCCTTCCTGCCCACCTTGCTCGGGAGCGATGCCCAGCCCGTACATGAATTCCTCTACTGGGAGTTCCACGAGACTGACCAAATCGGGGTTCGGATGGGTGACTGGAAACTGGTTGTGCGGGGCGGAAAGCCGTCTTTGTTCGACCTCTCTACCGACCTTCACGAAGATCACGACTTAGCTGCCGACCATCCGGAAATCGTATCCAGAATGGTAGAGATCATCTATGCGCAGCATACGCCCAGCCCGTATTTCAAACTTACCCTGCCCCGGAAATGAGTTTCAATATTATGCTGAAACCGGTCGGCGCAGCGTGCAATCTGGAGTGCCGCTACTGCTACTATCTCGACAAGCGAAACCTGTATCCCGATGCCGCTCATACCCTGATGAGCGACGAGCTCCTGGAGTACTTTGTCCGCCAGTATATCGAGGCTCAGCCCACTCGGGAAGTACTCTTTGTCTGGCACGGCGGGGAGACTCTCCTTCGCCCTCTTTCCTTCTATCAACGGGCGCTCGAACTAGAGCAACGCTATGCCGGATGGCATACTATCTCCAACTGCATTCAGACGAACGGAACGTTGCTCAATGATGCCTGGTGCACCTTCTTTAGTCATAATAATTGGCTCGTCGGCATTAGTATAGACGGTCCCGAAAAGTACCACGACGCCTACAGGCGGAGTAGGGGAAATGCCCCTTCCTTCCATAGGGTGATGCGGGGCATTGAGTTGCTGAACAGGCACAGTGTGGACTGGAATGCGATGGCCGTCGTCAATAACCTGAATGCCGCTCATCCCCTGGAAATCTATCATTTCCTGAAGGACATAGGATGTCACTATATGCAGTTTACGCCCATCGTGGAGCGTATCCTTCCGGGTGGCAGTTCCCATAGCCTGGCCTCTGCCGCCGACCAGGATGCGCCACTGGCCGACTACTCCGTCAGTCCCCGGCAATGGGGAGAATTCAACTGCGCCATCTTCGACGAGTGGGTGCGCCGCGATGTAGGAACCTACTTCGTCCAGCTATTCGATGCCACCCTCGCAAACTGGATGGGCGTACCGCCCGGAGTATGCTCAATGGCCCGCACTTGCGGGCATGCGGGGGTGATGGAATATAATGGAGACGTATATGCCTGCGACCACTTTGTCTTCCCCCCTTACCGGCTCGGCAATATCCGTTCAAGTACACTTTCTGCCATGATGCAGAGCCCCCGGCAGCAAGCCTTCGGGCAGAGTAAGTTCGACAGCCTGCCTATGCAATGCCTGCGATGCAAATACCTCTTTGCCTGTAACGGAGAGTGCCCCAAGAACCGCATCCTGCGTACTGCCGAAGGGGAGCCCGGACTTAACTATCTCTGCCAGGGATACTACGACTTCTTCAGCCACGTAGCCCCCTATATGGACTTCATGCGCAACGAGCTTTCCCACCGCCGTCCTGCGGCAAATGTCATGCTCCATCTAGACGAGTTATAGCCCTCCCCCCTGACTTTTCCTGCCCCTCCAGGGTAAAATCCTTACTTTGCCCAACTTTTTTTCCCGTTTGCTTTGCATCTTCCCGGACATTCACTACCTTTGTAGTCGTTTAGGCACGATTATACTAGTTTCTTACACCAAAGACCTGACCCACTATGAATAAGGAAAAGAAGAATTTCCCGCACTCCCAGTTCCTCCGCGACCTCGCGCTTTCTATTATCGGAACCACCATCTCCATTATCCTTACGTTCGGCACTGCCCATATCATCACTGAGCGCGAAAAGCTTGCTGACGGGCGCCAGACAGCTATGATGGTCATCCACGATATCGAGGAATACGCCAGTGCCTTCAATAAGATGGCGAAGGAGGAAATCGAGAATTATAACCTGACGAACTACGTGATGGAGCACCTCGATTCCCTCGAAAAGCTATCCATCGACACACTATATTCCGCGGCATATTTCATTACGAACGAGGGTATCGATCAGTACGAGATCGACGACAACATAGAGCGCACATTCCAGAGTACCCAGGATACCTGGAAGAACATCAATACCCCTAGTTTCATCGACGAGGTACGCGGATATTACTATGAGCGCCGCACACTGATTAAGGAGATGAATCACTCTACGCTCTTCATCCCTCCCATACCATACGAAGAACTCGTCCAGATAGCCGCAAAGACCTGGAATAAGGACTTCAGGGAGAACCTCGAAGCTTTCCTTCGGGAGAAGCTCCAGCTAGACGAAGTGCGCTTCTATCTGGCTAGATCGCGCAACAGGGAAAAAGAACTTACCGAGAGGGCCGACCAGTGGAAAAACAAGAGCGAAAGATGTAAGTTCCTTATGGGAATTACCGATGAAGAACTGGAGCAGTACCTTAACACGCGCAAACAGCACGGCTCGCCCCTGAAGGACCGCCAGCTTATAGGTCAGTGGCGCACCATTGATGACGATCCGCAACTCTACGACTTTAGGCGCAACCATACGTTTTCACAGACCGTCATACGTACCTATCCAGGGGATGTGTACAGCGGTTTCATTAGGGTGATTATCCACATAAGCGGACGTTGGGAGATAAAGAACGACTCCCTTTACCGATACTACGACAAGGGACGGACCCTGGAGATTGACCACTCAGGCATCTCCTATTCCCCTGATATGAAGGATTCTGTTGACCGACTTCTCAATGAATGGAACACCTACTATGACAATGACGCCGATGCACAGAAGAACTGGACGCACGAGGACATTATCCGGGCGGCTACCCTAGACCCCACGGGCAAGAAAATCGAACTCAGCTGGTTGGGCGAGGATAACCAACAGCAGACCAGCTACTTCGTAAAGGAGAAGTAGCCGCTAGTACATTCGGCAACACCAACAGTCGCCCTGAAAGGGCATAAGATCTTAGCCCAGGGCATCGCCCTGGGTAGATGACGAGGGACCAAGTTCGCCCTGAAGGGGCAAAAGCGCTATCGTATCTTTGCTTTTGCCCTTCCAGCCGATCTCTATCTCTCAATCTTACTTTCCTATCCTGCCTCACTAATAACGGAAGCCTATTTCACCAGCACCTTCTTCCCCCCGTGTATATACACACCCTTCTGCCGCGGCCTATCCGAGAGCCTGCGTCCATCCAGGCTGTACCATGCCTCTTCATCCGTAAGGCTATTATGAATTATGAATTCTGAATTATGAATTGATAAGATTTCCGTTGTCTGACTATCCCCGAAATTGATCTGGTAAGCCTTAACCGGCTGCGATGCGCTTCCGCCGGCCGGAATGTTGAAGTGTGCCCGGAAACAGTGGAGCGTCCGCTCGCCTTCGGCATACCCGATCGTACTATTCGCGCCCAGGAAGATCGTCTCGCTGACCAGTCCCTCATTCTCGCCCGAGGCACCCGCCGCCACTATGGAGAACGGTTCATAGTTCCCCTGGAACGAGCCACCCTCGAAGCTTACTTTCTCCGGTGCCGCCTTAGATATCGCGACGTTGCAGAAGATAGGGTCTTTCAGGTCGTATTCCGCAGGATTCTCATCATATCGCACTGGCTTGCCCCACCTGATGATATACGGCTTTCCGGCCTCGATCTGGTAGAGCTTGTCGGTGAAGCTGAGTGTGAGCACACCGTCCGCCAGACTAGAGTTTGCGGCATCGAGAGCCCTCATCTCGGCAGACCTGAGAACAGAACTGTTAAAGGCCTCGACATCCATGCTGAAGGGCAGGCAAAGTGTATTCCAGTACCCGTCCTTATACAGGGTGCGGCCCTCCAGCTGCACGTATGCCGACAGACCGTCAAGCCTGGTCAGGACATCATCATTCCTTGCATTATCATGTAGCGAAAACAGTGGATAAACGGCCTTTCCGGCATATGATGAATAGGTTTCCGCAGTAAACTTTTTGCCATCGGCAGTCACAAATTTCTTACCATCAGCAATAGTCAAATCCACATCGGTAAAATTACTGCAAAACAATGCATTCCCCGGGGCAGTCCAACTCAGTTCCACACCCTTTGGCGAATTCAAAGTAGTACTACTGGATGTGGCCGATACCCTTCCTCCGTATATCCTAAGCTTATCTGAGTCATATTCCGGATTGATAGTGATGGCATATTCTCCACTAGAATTAAAAAGTTCCAGACGCCCGTTTCCCTTTGGTCCGCCATATATATTCAGCTGTCCCTCTACCTTTATGAGAGAGGTACTGCTGCATGATATCCTAAGCTTTGCATCATCTGCCAGGACCAGATTCGTTGGTCCTGTTAGGCTAAGAGCATCATGCAGGGTAATCTCTCCGGAAACATATAGCGTTCGCACCGCCGGATTAAAGTATCCTTTACTAATTGACCCATCAGAATTCAGTACATCATATTCATTATTATATATCGGCAATACTTCGCCGGAAGCATCGATATAGTAAAGCGAATAGGCCTCCCATTCATTACATACCGTACATCTGTGTTTAGTATATTGATGACCAGTAGCTGGGAAATTCTTATCATTTATTGTCTCAATTTCTCCACATCTTGTACATTCCCGTGAAATTCTGCCATATTTGGTACAAGTAGGTGAAGCACTTATATACCAATCTCCCCATGTGTGGCCTAAGGCAGGCAGATATTCAGTAATTCCACATCTTGCACAGGTATGCTGCAGACTACTGTGTTCTGTACAAGTAGCAGGAGTAGTATCACTGCCGAATGGCTCGCCCCAGACATGTCCTAATGGCTCGCTTTTATAATCAGGAAAATGTTTTCTGCAATAATAACATTCATTTACATAGTATGATCCTTCAGTACAACTTGCTTGGATAAGATTATTTGAGCTTCTAAATAATTCATGACTTTCAATTTTAGTTATTACAATTTGAGAACTATATTTACCACAGGCAAAACAATTTATTTCTATAATTAATCCTCCTCTATTTTCACATGGATACTTTATAATAGTGACACTAATATCTTTAACGTTTCTTGGAGATTTACAATTTTGATTTTGACAATATACTATTAAATTATCCCAATCACTTTTATTATCAGCCTTTACATATCCATTTATGCCAATTGCCAAGACTAGAATTATCATTACAGCCTTTTTCATATCCTATACATTATTATATATTATATATTATATATTATATAGTTATTCTGAATTCTAATAACTCAGCCCTTCCTTGGGTGAACAGGATGGGCTGAGGAGAGAGTGTCGTACTATTCCATTCCGTTATCATCGGAATTGTTTCCACCACCGTTGTTTCCGGGATTGGGAGTAGTACCTTCGTTTTCTTCGTCGTCATCCTCGGCCACCGTTCCGTTACCAGTGTTCTTAATGCGCGTAGCACTCTTACTGAGGGCAAACATCTTACTGATCTTAATGCCCACGCTTGCGCCGATGCGCCAGTTAAGCATGTTCTGCGTAACCATGTCAGCCGTAGCTACCGTAGCGCCGTCATACTTCTCGGGGTTCTCCTGAACCTCCTTGTCGCTGATGCCGCCGGAAACCTTCGGAAAGAACGAAACCAGCTTCAGACCCTGCTCGTTGGTCAGGATCACCTTGTCGCCTGCCACTACACGCTCGAAGATCAAATCCATGGCCGCAGCAATTACCGCCGTACACTCGTAGGACTTGAAACCCGTGCGCGCAGAGATCAGCGAACCCAGCTCAGGCGTCTCAATCGTGTCATGAATCTGTGCCGTCGCATAGATAGAGTGAGTACCTTGCTGACCTTCACCTGGAAAGAACTCTTCCAGAAAATACTTAATCTTTGCCATAACGAACAAAATTTAAAGTTAATAAATATTTTAATTATCACATTCTAGTATGAGCGAATTTAACATTTTCTCATCCCCATCATGGCTTCCTAATCGTTCACCCGACACGTTAGTCTGACCACTCCGGAATTTTGCCTATAGATTCTATGTTGCTCTACCTATAGATTCTTACTCACTCTACCTATACCTAGAGCTAGCTCTACCTATACCTAGAGCAACACTCTATCTATACCTAGAGCAACCAAGAATCTATACTTAGAGCAACTGAGAATCTATAGAAAGCGTATTCCTCTACCTTAAGTCATAATTTTACTCCAACTTAAGTCCTGCATTTGCCCCCTAACTAGAATCAAAATTCATCTTTCTATCGATTTTCATGCTCATTTTCATTAATTTTATACATTCTCGGCTGCAAATATAAGCAATCTTTTTCATACTACAAAGAAATATGAAGAAAAAAATAGGGCATATCCCTATGCCCTAGTTTCCAAGTTTGCCCTTCCTGTTTTGAAGCTTTCCCTTCCTCTAGTTTTTAATCTTTTCCAACCCCATTTTGCATATTGCCATTTTCACTTTTGCCTCCTCATAACCTAAGTTCATCAATCCCATTAGCCCTATTCAGCCCATCCCAAAAACCCTATTCAGCCCATCCCAAAACCCCACAAAAAAACTACCCCCAAGTCCTCTTTAAGAGGTCCCGGGGGTAGCCAACTTAGTATATAAACCCTTACTCTTCCAGTAGCTTAAACTCCCTTTCGGAGAGGGGCTTGGGAGAGTCTTTCATGACTCCTTACTGCTCCGACCAGTCTTCCTGAGTCTTGCGCACGTAACTCTTATACCTGATCTGAGCCATACGCTGAGCCTCGGCAAAGAGTTCCTCAGCCTCGTCCGGATAGGCCTTCTTCACACTGAGATAGCGAACCTCGCCCATAAGGAAGTCATGGAACTTATCCCAGTCGGGCTCCTTCGAATCCAGGCTGAAGGGGTTCTTTCCTTCCTCGATCAGAGCGGGATTGAATCTCCACAGATGCCAGTATCCGCACTCTACTGCCTTCTTCTCCTCAGCCTGGCTCTTGCCCATGCCTCCCTTAGCCTTCAGGCCATGGTTAATACAAGGTGCGTAGGCAATGATGATAGAGGGACCGTGCCATGCTTCGGCCTCGCGGATGGCCTTCAGGGTCTGGGAATGGTCAGCGCCCATGGCTATCTGGGCCACATATACATATCCGTATGTAGTGGCTATCATACCCAGATCCTTCTTGCGGATTCTCTTACCCTGAGCGGCAAACTGGGCTATGGCGCCGAGTGGCGTAGCCTTAGATGCCTGCCCGCCCGTATTGGAGTAAACCTCAGTGTCGAGCACTAGTATGTTAACATCTTCACCACTGGCTATCACGTGGTCGAGACCGCCATAGCCGATGTCGTAAGATGCACCGTCTCCACCAATGATCCACTGGCTTCTCTTTGCCAGATGGGCCTTTCCTTCGAGTAGCTCGCTCTCCAAAGCGCAACCGCGGCAGGGGCATATCGGACTGCCTGCAGCCTTAGCTTCCTTGGCTTCCTGAAGCTTCTTGGCTGCCACTTCTGCTCCGTAAATCTCGATGCCCTGGCCCTGCCAGAAGGCTATGGCTCCGTCTATGGGGAGTATGGCTTTCTCCAGTGCTGCGATGAACTCGTCGGTAGCTTTGCGGTTGGCTGTAGAGTCGTCGTAGGTATCGAGCCACTTCTGTGTAGCCTCACGCATCCAGTCGAAGGCGGTTGTCTTAACTAGCTCTTCTGCCTTCTCGCGCAGTATGCCGCGCATCTTCTTATGTCCGAGCTGCATACCCAGTCCGAACTCGCAGAAGTCCTCGAAAAGTGAGTTGTTGAAGCACGGACCCTGGCCCTTCTCGTTCTTCGTATATGGTGTTGAAGGGATGCTGGCGGAGTAGATGCTGGAACATCCCGTGGCGTTTGCCACCATCTGCCTGTCTCCGAATAGCTGGCTGATAAGCTTGACGTAGGGTGTCTCTCCGCATCCGGAACATGCACCGCTGAACTCGAAGAGAGGCTGTGCGAACTGGCTGTTCTTCACGCTCTGACGTATATCCACGAGGTTCTGCTTTGAGGGAATCTTCACCAGCTTGTCCCAGTCGGCAGCCATCTTCTTCATATCTGCAGCGTCGGGGTTGAAGGGGACCATAGTGAGTGCCTTGCCCAGTTTGGGGTTGCCCGGACATATATCGGCGCAGTTGCCGCAACCCAGACAGTCGAGCACGCTTGGTTCGATCACGAAGTGCATGCCCTTCATGGCAGCGGGTGCCTTCATCTCTAGTGTCTCAAGTCCTTCGAAGCCGGAAAGCTCGTCATTGGTGAGCACGAAAGGACGGATGGCTGCGTGGGGGCAGATGTATGCGCATTGGTTACATTGTATGCAGTTCTCCTTATTCCAAGCGGGTACGAATGCCTCTACGCCGCGCTTCTCGTAAGCTGCGGTTCCTACCTCCCAGGAGCCGTCTGCCGTGCCATACTTTGCAAAGGTGCTTACTGGCAGAAGGTCGCCTGCCTGTGCATTGATAGGTCGTACAACGTCCTTTACGAATGCGGGAGCATCGTCCTGCTTCTCAGCATCATCGGGCAGGTTAGCCCATTCAGGCTTCACCTCGAACTTCTTGTACTCATCGCCACGGTCTACTGCGGCATAGTTCTTATCTACTACATCTTGTCCCTTGCTGCCGTAGCTCTTGACAATGAACTTCTTCATCTGCTCTACGGCCAGGTCTACGGGTATAACGCCAGTGATACGGAAGAATGCGGACTGCAGGATGGTGTTTGTACGGTTACCGAGACCGATTTCCTGGGCAATCTTGGTGGCGTTAATGGTATAAACCGTGATGTTGTTCTGTGCGAAATAGCGCTTCACTTTGTTAGGCATGAACTTCTCGAGTTCCTCACCCTCGAAGATAGTGTTCAGCAGGAAAGTACCGTTCTTCTGCAGACCGCGGGTAACATCGTACATATGCAGATAGGCCTGCACATGGCATGCCACGAAGTTGGGCGTTGTCACCAGATAGGTGCTGCGGATAGGCGTGTCTCCGAATCGCAGATGCGAACATGTGAAGCCGCCGGACTTCTTGGAGTCGTAACTGAAATAGGCCTGGCAGTACTTGTCGGTATTATCACCGATGATCTTCACAGAGTTCTTGTTGGCACCCACTGTTCCGTCAGCTCCGAGACCGTAGAACTTAGCCTGGAAGATACCCTTTCCGCCAAGAGGCATCTCGGGAACCTCGGGTAGGCTTGTGAAGGTTACATCATCAACGATACCGATGGTAAAGTGGTTCTTGGGTTCGGGCATTGCCAGGTTGTTGAACACGCTGATTATCTGAGCGGGGGTAGTGTCGTGACTGCCGAGGCCATAGCGTCCACCTACTATCAGGGGGCGGTTCTCTACATCATAATAGGCATCCTTCACGTCGAGGTACAGGGGCTCTCCGTTGGCTCCGGGCTCCTTGGTACGGTCGAGAACAGCAATGCGCTTCACCGTCTTGGGCACACTGGCCAGCAGGTGTTTCACGCTGAAGGGACGATACAGATGCACACTGATCATACCAACCTTCTCACCATTTGCATTCAGATAGTCAATGGCCTCGCGGGCGGCATCAGTAGCACTGCCCATCAGGATGATGATACGGTCGGCATCCTTTGCTCCGTAGTAAGAGAAGAGGTGGTATTCGCGACCCGTAATCTTGGATATCTCACCCAGGTATTTCTCAACAACTTCGGGTACGGAATTGTAGTAGGGGTTGCATGCTTCGCGGTGTGTGAAGAAGGTTTCAGGATTCTCAGCCGTACCGCGGGTGATAGGTCTTTCAGGAGACATTGCGCGGTCGCGGAAGCGCTTGATGTACTCTTCCTTCACCAGCGGACGTATAGCTTCCTGGTCCATAAGCTCTATCTTGTGGTACTCATGAGAAGTACGGAATCCGTCGAAGAAGTTTACGAAGGGTACACAGGTTTCCAGGGATGCCAGATGAGGAACGGCAGTGAGGTCCATCACCTCCTGTACACCTCCCGAGCAGAACATTGCAAAACCTGTCTGCCGGCAGGCCATAACATCCTGATGATCGCCGAATATACAAAGCGAGTGGCTTGCCAAGGTGCGTGCAGACACGTCAAATACGCAGGGGATAAGCTCACCGGCTATCTTGTACATGTTGGGAATCATCAGAAGCAGACCCTGAGATGCCGTGAAAGTAGTAGTAAGAGCACCTGCCTGCAATGAGCCGTGTACAGCACCTGCTGCACCCGCCTCTGACTGCATTTCCTGAACTGTGACGGTCTGGCCCCACAGGTTCTTACGACCACGTGCGGCCCACTCATCCACATGCTCCGCCATAGGCGAAGACGGAGTGATGGGGTAGATTGCAGCTACCTCTGAGAACATGTAACTCACATGAGCCGCAGCCTCATTTCCATCACAAGTGATAAATTTTTTTTCTTTTGCCATTTTCTTAATACCTTATTTCTTTAAGTCATTAATATTCTTTTTACCTATTCCCCCCAATCACGTCCCTTAATAATCCTTAAGCTCAATAAAGGAAACCATACATCCACAGGGGAACTTCCTGTCCGACTCCCTCAGTGACATCTGGAAGGGCATAGATTACATCTGTGCTTCGGCGACGTGGAGGCTCCTCACAAATACGGAAACGCTGGTTCCCATCTACCAGGAACGTACTGCTACGGTCTCCCATCCTTACATCGTGGCGTCCCCATAGTGCATTCTGGAAGAAAGTCTGATACATCGTCAGTTCATCTACATTTCCCGGTGTCATAGCAAACATAAGGTTGGTGTTGTGCATAAGTAAGCTGGCCGGCTTCTTTGGGAAATTCTCCTTTACGCGATATACCATATTTATCAGGCGTGCATCGCTAAGATATTTGATGTAGTTCATGACTGTAGCGCGTGATGTCTGCATATCTGTTGCCAACTGGCTTACATTAGGCGCTCCGGTCCCGGAGATAGCCAGAAGATAGAGCAACTTCTTTATCTTGCCCAGATATTTCTGTTCTATTTGCTTAATGAGAAGTATATCTACTTCAATCATCATGTTCATGGTCTTCAGGAGATTCTCGGAGAAATTAATCTTCTCCAGGAAGAAGGGATAATATCCATGATGAAGATAGCTCTTGAAATGATCCAGCGGATTGATTTGCGCCATGACTTCCTGCGAGATGCGCTCATGACGATTCTGAATTTCCCGAAGACCATAGGCACGCAAATTCAGTCCGGCTTTCAGGTTCAAATACTCGCGGAACGAGAAACCGCGCAGGTTATAACTGGCTACAATTCCGTTTAGCTCGGGATTCTCTTCCTTCAATCTCATCACACTACTTCCTGTAAACACAACGTGCAGCCTAGGACAGCGGTCATAAATCATACGTAGCTGATGACTCCAGTCTGGATCTTTGAATACTTGGTCTATAAGAAGTACTTGACCGCCAACCTTTTGGAATTCACATGCGAAGTTGAAAAGGCTGGTACCTTGGAAATAGAAGTTGTTCATGTTGATATAGAGACACCTCCTATCTCTGGTACCAAAATTCTCACGTGCATATTGTAGCAGGAATGTTGTCTTTCCTACTCCACGACTACCCTTAATACCAATTAAACGTGCGCGCCAGTCGATTTCATCCATCAATGCACGCCGCACAAGAGCTTCCGTATGCTCCAATAAAAACTGATGAGTTCGAAAAAATATCTCCAACATACCTAAAATTGATGATTTTCGAGCGCAAAGATAATAATTTTTGGGCAAAATGCAAAGTCTACATAACAAAAAGTGCGTTTTAGCCCATATTTTTTTCTATTTTTTGGGAAAAACGTCAATATGACGCATTTGTGTCATAATAAAAGTCTGTCTTTTTAACATATAGTCTGAGGGTATTTGGCTATTGAATTTCAATGGGTTGTGTAGAGTGGCGGCTATGAGCGCGCAA
>JAEEGF011306030.1_pt1 | contig 13884 bp, 8 predicted proteins | sample 9134171 | NCBI WGS metagenome assembly JAEEGF01 (sample SAMN16246542, study PRJNA631951) | gut metagenome | biome: gut microbiome; feature: rumen; material: AP-attached | host: Bos | place: Iran: Karaj | collected 2018-10
TGACTCGAACACCCGGCCTCTGCGTCCCTAACGCAGCGCGCTAACCAACTGCGCCACTTCCCGTGTTTCGGACTGCAAATGTAGCAATTTTATTGAAACGGCGAAATTAATTTTGCATTGTTAAGCATTTATATCCGTTTAATGTCGGATATAGTCCCGAAATGACAGTCTGCATACACGCCTTTTTAATATATTTGTCTAGCAAAACAACACAGTTATGAAAAGTCTAGCAGCAGTCCTGTCAGTTTTATTATTCCTTTCAATTTCAGTCGTGTCCGATGCCCAGGCCTTCAGCAAGGATGATCCTGTAGGTGCCGAGCAGGTGTTTGTCACTACTACGGCGGAAGGATGGGTGAGCGAAAAGAGTACTTACACAATAATAAACAAACAGGAAGCTGCGGGCAAGACCACGTTGACTGTCGCCGCTCACGCTTCCGTCAGGCCGGCCAGGGATTCAATGCCGGTCGACACTGACGTCACTGTCAAGATTGTGTATACGGCCAACAGCATAATACTCCCAAAAGAAAACTTCGCAAGCAGCGCGAGTATGATTGAAAAAGAGTTCGACGGATACAAGGTCGATATGAAGTTCAGCGGCGACGACCCTTCTGTCCCCCTGGCTCCCAAGGTCGGCGACAAGCTGCCCGATATTGAAGTCAAGGCGGAGCTCAGCATCGAAGGCATCAAAGCCAGGATGTCGCTCAAGTCTTCAGACAGACGCATCACCGGTCAGGAGCGCGTCACTGTGCCTGCCGGAACTTTTGACTGCTATGTGCTGGAGGAGACATCCACCGCAAAAGTTTCTGTCCTGATTATCAGCCAGACCGAAAAGACGACTGAAAAAAGCTGGCTGGTCCCCGGTATGGGAGACGTCAAATCTGTCACCTATGACAAGAAGGGAAAACTTCTTTCGACTGAAGAAATGATTTCTTACAAGAAGTAACAATTCGGAAAATTTCTTATATTTGTGACGCTTTCAGGTTCCGTCACAGCCTGCGGCTATGTCGGATTAAAAGGGAAACAGGTGAAAGACCTGTGCAGTTCCCGCTGCTGTAAGCTCCAGCCCTCAGGGGCTGAACATCCCCGGCACTCACTGCCACTGACTTTTGTCGGGAAGGCGCCGGTGAAGGAGCAAGCCAGAAGACCTGCCTGCAAGCGGCAATGTTTTTACTGCCTGCGGGTATATGGGCGTAAGAATCAAAAGACGGCGTTCCATCCTTTTCATTCTACCTGCGTGCGGTATGTCACATTGCAAAAGGCATTGTGTATAGTTTTATATGTATACCAATATGAAAAGATTTTTAAAAACCATCGTACTTGTAGCGGCTTGTGCCCTTATGGTTACATCCTGCTACGATGATTCTGCACTCAAGACCTCGATAAACGATCTGAAGAAGCAGCTCAGTGAAATGAGCGCTGTCGTCAACGACCTCAAGAGCGGAAAGGTCATCACTAATGTCACTCCGACCGACAAAGGCTATACTTTCACAATGAGTGACGGCAAGAACATTGACATTCTCAACGGCAAGCCCGGTGAGGATGGTACTCCCGCCAGTGTAATCGAGACCAAAATCTGGGACGGTGTCGTTGCTTTCAGCCTTGGCGAAACCGTCAAGGTCCTGACCAACGTGACCGGTGTCGAAGTTGTCGATGCTTTCGCTCCTGCTGGATGGACTGCAGTCGAGGAAGACGGTTCCCTCACGGTTACTGCTCCCAACAGAATCGGTGATGCAGCCCGCAAAGGCACAGTGATCGTAGTTGCAACTTCCGGCAACAGCCTGGTGCTTATGACTGCCGCTGTGGCGCTGAACATCCTTGACGTGAACGGTGCATACTGGGATGCCCTCATCGACTCACCCCAGTACGGCGGCGACCTGCTCTACGGCCCGATGGATGAGACCACTTATACTTACAACGTGACCTACACCTGGGCTGATCCTGTCACCGGTCTCGAATTCAGGGGTTTCCCTTCATTCTGGGGCTCAGTCTGCTTCTCTTCAGGCGGCGAGGTCATCTCCAACTATGTGGAGCCAGCTTTCAAGGATGCCGGTTATCTCAGGCAGCTCGAAGTGCCTGTAGCACCTCTCTCAGGCAAGAACTTCATAGTCCACTTCGGCGATGACAATGCTGGCTCACCCAAGGCTCTCCTTCATTTCAAGGACGGCAAAGAAAAGACTATCCAGAGCCTTCAGTTCATACCTACCAACTATCTGATCAATTCCTGCCTCAACGGCGACGGTTACTTCGGACCTCTTGGATCAAAGAGTATGATCGGCGTGGCGGTAGTCGGATATAAGGCTGACGGCAGCAAGAGCATTACCTTCGAAACCCTTATCGACGGAGCTGATGTTCCCGCATACATTGCAGGCATCAAGAAGTTCGAATGGCAGACTATGGACCTGTCCGTACTCGGACCGGTTACGGCCATCGGATTTGAAGTTTACGGCTCACGTGACTGCTACGGCGACTATGGTTTCAGCGCTCCCGCATATTTCGCATATTGTGACGTAGTTGTTTCCGAATAATCAAGTTGATATTATTTGTTGTTGGGATTCCCTTCCGGTTGGTGGCCGGGAGGGAATCTGTTTGAAATTATATCAGTATCTTTGGCGCATAATCCAATGAGGCGTATCTGTTCGATATTGACGGCTTTTGTGGCCTTGTCCCTTGCAGTTTCCTGCAACTGGAACGAAGTCATCCACGATGTGCTGCCTATGCCTCCTGAAATCACTCTTGACAATGGTTCCGCCGTTTATTCAGTGATGGTGGACGAGGAGCTCACCGTATCTCCGACCTACCGTTTCGTCGAGGGGGCAGCGTTCTCGTGGATATGTGACGACAAGGTTATATCTTCAGAGCCTGTGCTGCGCTATACCGACTCGCTGGCCCATACCGTCTATATCCAGATTAAGGTTACCAATGAATATGGAAGCGCCTCGGACGAGATACGTGTGGATGTGAAAGCGCTTCCTCCCGAGCCTGATCCCGACCCCGAGCCTGACGATGATTTCTGGGTGTTTCCTCAGACAGTGTTCAATGTCAGTCTGGGCCGCAGCATCTTGCTGAAGCCTTATGACATCAAGCAGGATGATGGAATCAGCTACGTATGGAGCGTTGCCGGACAACAGGTCCAGGACTCGGAAATGCCCGGCTATGTCTTCGAAGCTAAGCAGGAGGGGAGTTACGAGGTTTGCGTCGCCCACGGCAGCCTGTCGCAGACTCTGACTGTCAATGTCTGTCCGGCTGAAGGAACTTATTACAGGCCGGCGGGAGCCGCAAGCGCAGTCGAGGTCAGCAGGATTTTCGAATTCACTCCGGCTCCTGGCCAGTATGTGAACGAGGATTACACTGCGAATACTCCAGAAGAAGCCATAGCATATGTAAACCAGCGTTTCAGTGAAGTCAAGTATGTTTCCCTGGGCGGTTTCGGCGGTTACATCGTGGCCGGTTTCGACCACAGCGTCGACAATACCGGCGGCTATGAGATCGGCATCATATCCCACCTGTCTGAAGAATACACTGAGGCTGGCGTGGTATGGGTGATGCAGGACGAGAACGGGGACGGTCTGCCGAACGACACGTGGTATGAACTCAAGGGCTCGGACACTGAAGCCGAGTCCACGGTCCACGACTACAGCGTTACATATTACCGTCCTTCGGAGGCCGGAATGTCGGTGCAGTGGACAGACAACCTGGGCGGCAGCGGCAGGGTGAGCTATATGGCCGCCTACCATCACCAGGACTGGTATTATCCGCTGTGGATTACGGAGGACCGCTATACCTTGCGAGGCACCAGGCTGGAAGCCCACAATTACGACAAGTCGGGCAAAGGCACCTACTGGGTCAATCCGCCGTACGGCTGGGGCTACGTCGACAATTTCAATGAAGTTGATATGCTCGGCAGCAAGGATACCAACCATTTCAAGATAAGCAACGCGGTGCGCTACGACGGCAGTCCTGCCGGTCTTGCATATATCGACTTCGTAAAGGTCCAGAACGCCCTGAACGCCAGCAGCGGCTGGCTGGGAGAGGTGTCTACCGAAGTCTGCGGCATATTTGACAACAACCTCAAGAAATGAAAGCCTTCAAAACTCTTCTGACCGCTGTTGCGGCAATGACGCTCGCCGTGCTGCCTTCGTGTATGAAGTACGGCCCGTCGGAAGAAGAGGAGTTCGTCGTGGACCCTTCCGGCGAAGGTCTTTTCATTATCAATGAGGGCAACTATATGTACGGCAACGCGTCGCTGTCGTATTACGATCCTGCCACGAAACGTGTCGAGAACGAAGTGTTTTTCCGCGCCAACGGTTTCAAACTGGGCGATGTGGCTCAGTCGATGACCATCGCGGACGGTATCGGATGGGTGGTGGTCAACAACTCCGGCGTGATTTTCGGCATCGACCCGACGACGTTCAAGGAGAAACGCCGCCTGACCGGTTTCACTTCTCCGAGGTACTTCCATATGCTCAGTCCCACCAAGGCTTATGTCACTCAGATATGGGACCCGAGGGTGTTCGTGGTCAATCCTTCTACTTGCGAGACGACGGGCTATGTCACTACCGATATGGATTACGATTCCGGCTCTACGGAGATGATGGTCGCGTGGGACAGGTACATCATCACGAACTGCTGGTCTTTCCAGAACCGCATACTCAAGATAGACACCGCCACCGACGCTGTCGTCCAGAGTCTTGTCGTCGGCATCCAGCCGGAATCTATGGTTATGGACTGCAACGGCAAGTTGTGGGTGCTGACCGACGGTGGCTACAAGGACAGTGAGTACGGTTATGAGGCTGCCAAGCTGCTGCGCATCGATCCTGAGTCTTTCAAGATCGAACTGTCTTTTTCATTTCCGCAGGATGCTGTCGCATCGAAGCTTACAGTCAATTCCGACGCTGACGAGCTGTATTGGCTTGACACCGGCGTGTGGAAAATGTCTGTAGATGCCACACATTTGCCCGTGAGGCCTTTCATATCCCGCGAGGGCAGCTTGTTTTACGGTCTGACCGTCAACCCCGTAAACGGGGAAATTTACGTTTCTGACGCCATTGACTTTGTTCAGTCGGGCATTGTGCTGCGTTACAGCCCTGAGGGTGAATTGATAGATACTTTCAATGTCGGGATCAATCCCGGTAATTTCGGCTGGAGGTAGGCGATGAAGGGGAGGATTTCAATTGTAACGGCTCTGTTGCTGCTGTCGTGCGGCCTGATGGCGCAGAATGACTGGTGGAATTCCGACCCCAGCTACGTTGTCCCCATCGATGCCGCTGCCATCACCGCCGACAGGCCGATGCGCGACATCGGAATCCAGGAGACGAAGCTCGACACTGTTGCGCTGCGCGACAACATAGCTCTGTCAATAGCTGACGTGCTGACTTTCAACTCGTCGGTGTTTGTCAAGCAGTACGGCAGGGGCAGCCTGTCGACGATTGCCTTCAGGGGCACTTCGGCTTCCCATACCCAGGTCAGCTGGAACGGTATGAAGATCAATTCGCCGATGCTGGGAATGACGGATTTTTCGATGATTCCTTCTTATTTCATCGACGACGCTTCGCTGCTTCACGGCACCTCGTCTCTCAGTATGTCGGGCGGTGGCCTCGGCGGTGCGGTCGTTTTATCCACGGAGCCTGCAGATTACAAGGGCTTCGGCCTGCAGGCTGTACAGGGCATCGGCTCCTACGGCACATTCGACGAGTTCCTCAGGCTCACCTGGGGCGACGAACACTGGCAGACTTCGACCCGTGCAGTATATACCTCCAGCCGCAACGACTTCACATACCGAAACTACAACAAAAAGGTCGACGGCCGCTACCCGGTCGATACCAACCGCTGCGGCTCGATCCGCGACCTGCACATTCTTCAGGAGGTATACTACAATACCGGCCACGGCGACCGTTTCGGCCTCAATGCGTGGTATATGTCCAGCACAAGGGGCGTACCTATGCTGAGCGTCGACTACCGCAACAACCAGAACTACATCAACCAGCAGGGGGAGAACACTCTGCGCAGCGTGCTGAGCTGGGACCACGAGCGCTACGGATGGAAGCTCCACACCAAGGCCGGATACAACGGCACCCGCCAGGCTTACGACTTCATCAGGGACAAGGGCAACGGCCAGATGGTCCAGATGGTGGAGAGCCGCAGCCGCATCAATACGGTTTACGGTCAGGCTGAGGCTGAGTTTTTCCTGCCCGGCAACTGGATGCGCACTGCGCAGCTGGCGGCTTACCAGCATTTCGTTCAAAGTACCGACCGCAATGCCACGATCCGTACGGGCGCCGTCGTCGACGGCAACACCAGGAAGGTTGCCATCGGCTACAATCAGGCCCGCTTCGAGCTTCTGTCATATCTTTCCGTAAAGTGGCAGCCTACTCAGCGTCTCGGTCTGAGCGCTTCTCTGCGGGAAGAACTCTACGGTCGCAGTTTCACTCCGCTGATTCCAGCCCTGTATGCCGACTATCTTCTGAGCCGCAGGGGCAACATACGCCTGAAAGCGTCTGCCAGCCGCAACTTCCGCTTCCCGACGCTCAACGACCTCTATTTTATGCCTGGCGGCAATCCTGACCTGAAGCCGGAGAAAGGTTTGTCGTACGACGCAGGCATAAGCTTCGCAACTGCGAAGACTGACAATTACTCCCTCGAAGGTGAGCTTACCTGGTTCGATTCCTTCATCGACGACTGGATTGTATGGATTCCAACTTTCAAGGGTTACTGGACACCGCGCAATGTCAGGCAGGTTCACGCCTACGGCGTCGAGGCCAAGGCCGGCGGCTTCTTCCAGTTCAGCAAAGACTGGCAGCTTCATCTCAGCGGTTCTTTCTCCTGGACGCCTTCCATCAACAACGGTGATCCTTCGGACTGGGCTGACGAGGCGATAGGCAAGCAGCTGGTGTATGTGCCGCTGCTGTCGTCATCGGTGAATGGCTCTCTGGCCTACAAGAGCTGGAAACTGACCTACAAGTGGTGCTACTACAGCGAGCGTTTCACCACTTCCGACAATGACATCAAGTCGAAAATCGGGCGCGTGCTGCCGTATTTTATGAACGACATCGTCCTCGAAAAGCGCTTCGTCACCAGGCCCGCCGACATCTCCCTTAAACTGGCTGTAAACAACCTTTTCAACGAGGAGTACGAATCCGTCCTCAACCGCCCGATGCCCGGCCGCAACTTCGAGTTCTTCATCGAGATCAGACCCAATTTCAGACTGAAATAAGCTGCTATTTTTGTTTGTGATTATTTTTCTATACCTTTGAGTTCAGAGACGTTGGACGCGGTTCCGTTAGAGGTAGAGCCTTCTTCGGCATCAGGCTCGGACTGCAAAGCGTTGTCAGTGGTTGCCGAACCACTATTCTGCACTTCGGAGGCAGACCATAACGTCTTCTTATTTATTCCATATCCCTTTCTGAATACGCCAGCGCTATTAATGTTGTAATAGTCTGTATTTCTAGATAACTGGACGTACAGGGTATTATTATGCTCGTCGGTCAGTTGTAGCAGATAAGTCTGATTTGTGCATCCCAATTCGTTCTCATTAGCTTCACCAAGCTTAATAACGGTGTAATTTCTTGCAACATATTCAATGAAATACAAGACACTCATCCATCCATTGTCTCTTATTTGATACCCATGTCGTTTCTCAATGTGGATGAAACCATTTTCACTGTTTCCAGAAGCTAACCTGAGAGGTGCTTCTGGTAACTTTCCTCCTGAGCGCAATACTCCGAAATCGATAGTATTATCAGATGCTAGGATGAAATAATCTCCATTCTGATCCACAATATCAGATAATCTATCTTTCGGTAATAACCCTTCATCGTTTACTTCTTCAATCCTGCTAATTGCCATCATAGTGTCGTTATTCATACTTTAACTCCATATGCAATGATAGCGCATAGAACGCGATTAAGCCGTTTTTAAACATTTATATACATTTAATTGTTCCCTTGAATAGTTGGAATCAGCGAGTGTAATGTTGAGAATCCGTATAATAATGAGCTAAGACTTACCCTGCGAATCAGCCTTACAGATACTTCCCGTGGTGTAGGTCTGGCACTTCTGAGGGGACTTACCCCATGACAAGGCAGGACCTACACCAGATTCGTGTAATATAGAATGGCTGTTGGCAGTAATGCCTAGGGCAACCGCGAATTTATTCCACAAATTCGCGCCCCTCCAGACCCCCTTCTTTGCCGGGCAAAAAGGCCGGCCCGGCAAAGTGGGGCACAATGTTGCCTTGCGGCATTCTGCCGACAGCCGCTGTTAAGCAAGTGCAAGAGAAAAGCAAATCTTCATTATCGTTTCTGGGGAAGCGACCATTTATTTCCCATTCCTGATATCTTCACTTTTTCGTTATTAAGTGTGTCAAATCAAAATTATGATATCATTTTTATGAAAATAAAAATGTAAATTTGAATTTGCACTCCCTAAAGGGATTGCGTTTTTACATACCGAAAGCGTTTAGCTTGATTCCGACCCAATCGAATCGCCAATTCAAAAGAAAGCGGAGTCTTAGTGAAACGCTTGCGCTGGCTATAATATGGGCATTGGCTCACACTATAGCAGTGCGAGCCGTTAGTACTTTTGACTCGTTTCTTTCGATGGTTTTGGCGAACCAGATTGGGTAGATGAGACTAAAGGAGGCTCGCACTTTCGCGTATAATAGGAACCTTGCCATCGGGCCTGGCAATGATAAATAGCCAGGTTTAGGATGGAGCAAAGTCCAATACTGAACAACCCCTACGAGGAGCCTCGGTTCCATTACGATGCCTTCTCCAATGGGAACCTTGACTATAGCAAAGTGCTGGAAGGGCGGCGGCCATACACCTCCAATCTCTCCGTGACGCCTTCTGGCCAGCAGAATCCAGAGATATTCGGTGCCTCCGACTTGGATGATGGCACAGATCCCAACGCCTGGTTCATCAACCACATCCGTGAAGTTGTCGGCAAATGGCGTGACAGTTCTTACGCTGGTGCCACCCGTGTCACCCGGGAACTGCTGAACTATTGGTTCAACAATCCCGAGCGTGCTTTCCGCCACCGTCTGTTCTTCTGCCAGCGTGAGGCCGTGGAAACAGCTGTTTATCTCAATGAGATTGCCGACCGTGACCCGAATATTGGCCGCAGCATTCTGAACGAGTTGGAAGACCGCCGCAATACTGTTTCCCCGGATTACGATTTTGTTCTGCCCAGAACCGCCTTCAAGATGGCAACCGGAACCGGCAAGACCGTCGTGATGGCGATGTTCATCTTGTACAACTATCTCAACAAGAAAGAATATCCCACAGACACCCGTTTTGCCGACCATTTCCTTCTTGTGGCTCCTGGCATTACCATCCGTGACCGTCTGGGTGTCCTCTTCATTGATGATACCAACAAATGGGTCACGGACAAAGAGGACTATTATCACGTTCGCCAACTCATCCCGCCGGTATACGAACATCAACTGGGTGGATTAAATTCTTCCATTACCATTACCAACTACCACCAGTTCGAGCCCAAGGTTTTCTCTGGGAAGAAGGCAAGCCCGTTGGATGGTAAACTGGTCTACAAAGATGGAGAGATGGTGAAGCAGACCGATACGGAAGAATTCTCAACAGTTCTTTCCCGTGTTGTAGGCCGCAATATGAAGGGTAAGCGAATCCTGGTCATCAACGACGAAGCTCACCACTGCTATCTGCCAAAAGCCACATCAGGCAGGACCGCTAATGATGAAGAGACGCAGGAAGGGAAGGAAGAGAACGAGAAGGCTATGGTTTGGTATGAAGGGCTCCGTCAGATGAAATTGAACGGCTACAGGATTCAGCACGTCTATGACCTCTCCGCTACACCGTATTACCTAAAGGGCTCTGGCTATCCGGAATACTCCATCTTCCCGTGGGTGGTCAGTGACTTCGGCCTTGTGGATGCTATCGAGAGCGGCCTGGTGAAAATTCCTTTCCTTCCCACTTTCGACGATACGCAGGATCTCGATGAACCCAAACTTCGGAATATCTACGAGCACATCCGTAAGGAACTCCCGAAGAAAGGTGTTCGTGGTGCCCGTAAGGCTGCAAAGGAAGAAGCTGAACGTACTGGTGAAGAGGTACAGAAAGTAGGTGAACAGGCCCCCAACCTGCCCACGCTCTTGAACAGCGCCTTGGCCCAGTTCGTCAAGGACTATGAAGATTACGACAATGGTATGCGCCAGGCAGGTGAAGCTGGAGTGGATGTATTCACAACGCCGCCGGTATTCATCGTGGTCTGCAACAATACCACCGTCTCAAAGGAGGTTTACAAATACATCGCCGGTTACGAAAGTGTGGACGCCAATGGCAATACCATTTACGTGGAGGGCCATTTCCCCATATTCTCCAACTATCAGAACAACCTTCCGCTGAAGAAGCAGCCCACTCTCCTGATTGACAGCACGGCCATTGATGAGGCAGCCGCCACCATTGACGACGACTTCAAAGCTGTGTTCAAGGACGAGATAGAGCAGTTTAAGCGCGAATATGCCCAGATTCACGGCGCTGGCAGTGCCGACAACCTGTCCGACGGCGACATCCTCCGCGAAGTGGTGAACAGCGTTGGCAAGCCGGGCACCCTGGGCGCACATATCCGCTGCGTCGTGTCTGTATCAATGCTTACGGAAGGATGGGACGCCAATACCGTCACCCACGTATGCGGTGTCCGCGCCTTCGGTTCCCAGCTCCTCTGCGAGCAGGTTGCCGGACGTGCTCTTCGCCGCCGCAGTTATGAACTGGTCGCTTACGATGCCCAGACCGGGGAAGAACTGGACAACAAGGAACTTAAGCGTCTCCGCAATAAGAAAGACGCGGTTGTCTATAAATTCCCGCCGGAGTATGCACATATCATTGGCGTACCCTTCAAGACCTTCAAAGGTGGTACGGCGGCGCCTCCACGTCCTCCCAAGCCCCAGACCATTATCAAGGCAATCCCGGAGAGGAAGGACTTCGAGATTCGATTCCCCAACATCACCGGCTATCGCATAGAGACCAAAGACGGGAAGATTGTAGCTGACTATACCAGTCTTCCCAAGTTCCGCCTCAACCTTACGGAAATCCCCACCAGGACCATTATGATGACGGCCGTCACCGATGAGCAGATCGAGATGGAAATGGACTACCGGGATGTCCGTGATGCCCAGGTAATCTATAAACTGACGAGGGAACTCATTTCCCGCAAATACAATGACCCCAAGACGGGTCGTATGTTCCAGTTCTTTACCCAGCTCAAGGATATCGTGACCGAATGGTACGATACCCAGATTGAAATCATTGGTGGAGACGGTACCCAGGAGCAGCGTCGCCTGGTCCTGAACTGGGACATCAACAAAGTGGTATCCAGCATTTACGAGGGTATCCGGATGGCTGGCACTTCTTCTGAGCGAATTTCCGCTATCCTGAATTATTACAACCCGGAGGGAACCACGGCGCACGTGCGCGGAGCAACGACCAAACCCGTATATCCAACGGTCAAGAGCCATGTCAATTACGTGGTAGGAGACACCGCAAGCTGGGAGCAGATTGCTGCCAAGACGCTGGAAGAACTCCCGCAGGTCAAATACTATGTCAAGAATCATTTCCTTGATTTCAAGATTCCATATTCCGACGGTGCTGTAGAGCATGACTACGTGCCGGATTTCATCGCTGTCTGTGAAACAAAGGATGGCGGCACCGTCAATCTCGTTATTGAGATTTCCGGCTTTTCCAATGACCGCACCGGTAACAAGGACATCAAGCGGCACTATACGCTGGATTACTGGATTCCCGCGGCCAATAACCTGGAAAAGTACGGCAAATGGGATTTCATTGAAATCGATGACATTGATAACATCAAGGCTACATTAATCAGCAAAATCAAAGAATTATGAGCACCATAGACAAACCCGTAAACGCAATTGTCCATACTGGAGAGAAAAGGGCGACACTTCCGACAACAGAGCTTGCAGGAGAGGAAACCGAGGTCGTGGCCCACGGCCCCAGGGAGGCTGCCTACCGGACTTTCAAGCACGATTTTGTCCGTGGCCGTGATCCTGAACTGTATTGGCTCCGGAAGTATGATAATGACGATGAGGAGACGCAGACTCCGGACCTCAAGGTGGATATTCGCAGTCTGTATGTCCACGAGGATATTAGGCCGGAAATGCTGATAAAGGGGTTGTACAGGATTAAGGAGGATAACAATTCCGGGATGATGTCTCTTTTTGGCTCCGAGATTCCCAACACTGTCGTCGAAGACGAGTTGGAAAGAGTGACGGAGTACTACAAGCACAATGCTGACTGGAAGAACCGTTTGATTCAGGGAGACAGCCTTCTTGTGATGAACTCTCTGCTCAAACGCGAGAGCATGGCCGGTAAAGTGCAGTGTATCTATATTGATCCGCCCTATGGAATCAAGTACGGAAGTAACTGGCAGATGAAGCTTAATGATCGAGAAGTCAAAGAGAATGATCAAAGTGTATCGGGAGAGCCTGAAATGATAAAAGCATTCCGTGATACATGGGAGTTTGGCGTTCACTCATATTTACAGTACCTTAGAGATCGTCTTGTTGTATCTCGCGAATTACTTAATCAAACTGGATCGTGTTTTATTCAGATTTCAGATGAGAATGTTCATCTTGTGAGAAGTCTAATGGATGAGGTGTTTGGCAGCGAGAATTTTGTCAGCCAAATTGTATATCAAAAGACAACTGGAACCGGAAGCCCGGGGGAATTAAAAACCGTCTCTGCCGTTGTTGACTACATTTTGTGGTATGCAAAAGACAAAGAGAATTATAAATATAGGAAGCTCTGTATCAAAAAAGAGGATAGTGGAGAGGGCCTTGATGCCTATAAATTTGTTGAAGAACCTTCCGGAAAAAGATATCCTATTTCAGAATGGGATAAGTACAATTCTATACCATTTAGTTATAAGAATTTACCTTCCGGATATAAGTTATTCCGCCTCTCTGACCTGACTTCCCAAACGGGTGGAGATACTACGCGTTTTCCTATTGAATTTGAAGGGAGATCTTACACTATTTCAGGCTCTCGGGGCTGGCGTACTAATAGAGAAGGTATGGATCGTCTCCTCGCATTAAAAAGGATTCAACCAGCTAAAAATGTTCTCCGCTTTGTAGATTATTATGATGATTTTCCATTCGTCACTTTGAATAATTTGTGGTCAGACACTTCAAGTAATCTTGGTAATGACAAGATGTATGTGGTTCAGACCTCCACAAAGGTTATACAGAGATGTATTCTTATGACGACAGACCCAGGCGATCTTGTTCTTGACCCGACATGTGGTAGTGGCACAACAGCCTTCGTTGCTGAACAGTGGGGGCGTCGTTGGATTACTATTGACACAAGCAGAATTGCCATCAATATTGCAAAGAAACGTTTATCTGTTGCACTGTTCCCTTACTATCGGCTATTCTCGGAGGATATCCGGCATGGTTTCATTTACAAACAGGTCGAGCATGTGTCATTAAAATCATTAGCCAATAATGAACAAAATGTAACGGAAACATTGTATGATCAGCCCGAACTGGATAATAGAAAGATACGTGTAAGTGGTCCCTTTACTGTTGAAACTCTCCAAAGCTTTAATGTGACAGGTCCGGATGAGGTTAATCATAGCCCCAATGAAGCCGAAGAAAATCGTTTGTTTCAGGAAAGAATATTTGGGCACTTACAGACAAGTGGTATACGTAACGGAGATAAGTCTCAGCAGGCGATTTTCCATGGTGTAGAAGCGGTTTCTGACCCTTTCTTAAATGCAAAGGGGTACTATAATGATGTTGATAGCCGAGAACGTCTCGTTTATTTTCATATTGTACTTTCCTGATTTTAGTTGACTCGGGTTTATAGATTATTACTGGTATTTGTTGACTTTGCGTCGTTA
>JAEEGF011902111.1_pt1 | contig 13884 bp, 9 predicted proteins | sample 9134171 | NCBI WGS metagenome assembly JAEEGF01 (sample SAMN16246542, study PRJNA631951) | gut metagenome | biome: gut microbiome; feature: rumen; material: AP-attached | host: Bos | place: Iran: Karaj | collected 2018-10
CGGTCCGGTTATCACTACAGGTAACGACTTCGATTACGAAGTGACCGCCACGGAATGCAAGGACATCACGCATAAGTTCTTCATCGACGACCAGACAGGCTGGGATGCAGCAGCCATCTATGCCTGGGGCGACGGTATAGCCGAACTCTATGGAGGCTGGCCCGGAAAGAACGTCTACGGTGTAGAGAAGATTGGCGGTGTGACATACAAGGTGTTCACCTTCCCCGCAACAGGACAGGTTTACAACCCCATCTATAACAACAATGGCGGTGGCTTGCAGTGCGACGGCCCGGCCATTACGCTCGACAAGGATTATTACTTCACCATAACCGCCTCTGGCTGGACAGCAAAATGAGAAACCGAATTACAATCACAATATCCCTCGCCATCACGCTGCTCATGGCAGCGTGTGGCGGGTGCTCAAACGGCGCTTTCAATGTCGACAGCACAAAGCCGGCGAGCCCCGAAAACCGCATCATCTATCAGATGAACATCGGTGCCTTCACACCTGAGGGCACGTTCAAGGCTGCACAAGAGCAACTGGCGCGTCTCGACACCTTGGGCATTGACATCCTCTGGCTGATGCCCATCTATCCGAGAGGAGCCACTATGAACAGTCCATATGCTGTGATGAACTATAAGGATGTCAATCCCGCCTATGGTACGGTAGCCGACTTAAAGGAGTTTGTCAAGGCAGCCCACGGCCTCGGCATGAAAGTGTGGCTCGACTGGGTGCCCAATCACGCAGCAGTGGAGAACCCATGGGTGAAAGAGCATCCCGAATACTTCACCAAGGATGCGAAAGGACAGATGATTCATCCGCATGGATGGGGCGATGTCTTTGAACTCAACTATCAGGAAAAGGGACTCGTGGATGCCATGAACGAAGCGCTCCACTTTTGGATCAGCGAGTGTGATGTTGACGGATACCGTTGCGACTATGTGAGCAGTCCCACTATCCCTGTGGCTTATTGGCAGAACATCATTGCCGACCTGAAGAGCAAAGGCAAGATTATCGAAATGCTGAGCGAGACTGACATCAGCAATGCCTTCAACCAGCGTATCGACTCATGTGGTTTCGACTATGACTATGCGTGGGACTTCCAAGGCGACCTGGCTTATCATTTTGGCGGTGAAGGCACCCAAGCCGACTCGCTGAAAGCCATCTGCGACAAGTTCCTCAAAGCCTCGCAGGCCATCAAAAACCGCCGCATGGTATATCTTACCAATCATGACCAGAACTTCAATGACGGAGGCCATACACTGAAGGACTTCTATGGTGACAACCGCTATCTGCTCACCGTGCTGGAGTTCACCTTTTATGGCATGCCCCTCATTTATAATGGACAAGAAATCGGTGACCCTGACACACTGAACTATTTCACTGACTCAAAAGTGAAATGGAACCAAGTGGATGTCAAGATGAAGGACCTGGTACGTGTACTGGCAGCCTTGCATCACACCCAGTCCGATTTGGCCGCCGATGCTCCTGTGGAGTTTCTTGCCACAGACAACCCACAGGTGTTGGCCTACAGACGTGGTACTGTAACCGTGGTGCTGAATCTGGGAACAGAAGAAGCACAAGTGAAGATGACTGGCATGGAAGGAGGAAAGTATGCCAAGTGGCTCGACAGCAAAACCATCCTTCATGGGCCATCGGTGACGACTGTTGACTATGATGGGGCGTCGCCCATTGCCCTGGAAGCAAAAGGATTTGAAGTGTACATCAAACAGTAAGAGCCTGCTTCATCAAAAAAGGCTTACTGTGTTATCAGCGTTAAATATTTAACCATGGGCAGGCTGCTCTGTGAAGAACGGCCTCCTTTTCAATAAAAACCGAAAATGATGAAAAATCTTATAATATGCATATTGGCTTTGATGCCCATTTCCTTGTTGGCCGGAGATTATGTCGACGACATCAATGTCTCAACGGTTGCCAGACCTTCTGGGCATAAAGTGATTTATGAGATGAATGTGGGCTCATTTACACAGGCTGGCACCTTCACGGCTGCCCAGGAGCAACTCGATGAGTTGAAGACCCTTGGCATTGACATCGTTTGGCTGATGCCCATCTATCCCCGGGGCACATCAAGCAGTCCGTATGCCGCCACCAATTTCCAACAGACCAATCCCAAATACGGTTCCATCGACGATTTGAAAGCATTCGTCTCACGCGCCCATGAACTCAGCATGGAGGTATGGCTCGACTGGGTGCCCAACCACACAGCCACCAATGCCGACTGGGTGACCTCGCATCCCGAGTACTATGCTAAAAACGGTGGGCAGATGATTCATCCCAACAACTACGGCGATGTGTGGCAGTTGGATTATAACAATGCTGGTCTGGTGAATGCCATGAACGATTGCCTGAAATTTTGGATTGACCAATGCGACATCGATGGCTATCGCTGCGACTACGTGAGCAGTTCGTGGATTCCTGTAAGTTATTGGCAAACGACCATCCCGCTGATCAAGCAATACAAGCCTGGCAAAAACATCACCTTCCTCGGCGAGGCCGACATCGCTCAAGATGTTGCCCGCCTGAAAACAGCCGGCTTTGACTACGACTATGCCTGGCAGTTCCAAGGCAGTTTGGCCAACTATGGTTCGGCAGGCAATGCCAGTGCCCGCCTCAAAGCCTTTGCCAATACCTTGCTTGAGGCCTCAAAGAGTGTGAATTTTGAAAGAATGCTTTACCTCACCAACCATGACCAGAACTTTAACGACGGTGGTAGAACCTTGACAAAGATGTATGGAGACAACCGCTATCCCCTCACCGTGCTTGCATATACGCTCTATGGGATGCCGATGATTTACAACGGCCAGGAAACAGGCGGGAACCAAATCCTTGACTATTTTGCCGACAAGAAAATCGACTGGAACTCCAAAGATGCCAAGATGTATAACACTATCCGCACGCTCACCGCTCTCAAGCATGCGGCAGCGGCTCTTGATGATGCCACACCAGTGGAATGGGTCACGGTGACCAATAACAGCAGCGTGCTGGCTTACACCAAGAAATCAGGCGACAGTCAAGTGCTCGTCATTCTCAACATGGCAACTGCCTCCGGCAATGCCACACTCACCGGACTGGATGCTGGAGAATGGAGCCTGTGGCTGAACAGCGAGACCATCTCACAAGGTGCAAGCCGCCAACAACAGACGTTCGGGGGAACCCAACCTTTTACGTTAGAGGCCAAAGGGTACCGCGTATATGTGAAAGGCAACTTTTCTGAAGAGGAACCTCCAGTCCCCGAAGCCTATACTCCTATCCTTGAAAACTCAGATGAGATTAGCATTTTCTTTGAGACGCCCGTTTCCAGTTCATACTCGGCATGGGTATGGGGAACCTTGGGTGGTGGTGAGGCCTATTGCACACACGCCTCGTGGCCCGGTGATGCCATGACATTCATGGGTCAGACAGCCACAGGGGCGAATATATACAAATATACCATTACAAAGGTAAGCGAGGTGCCCCAATATCTGATTATCTCAAAAGACAATGGCAATACCAAAATCTACGATGGGGTCGACTTCGTCAACCATGGCTATTATGTGGAAGGCAATGGCACTCCCACACAGGTCATCACAGCCACCAATGGTATTGAGAAAACTATTCTGGAGTCTCGTCCTGCAGATGACCGCATCTTTACCATCTGTGGACAGTTGCTCAACAGCGAGCCATCGCTTTGTCCTGGCATCTATATTCGGAATGGAAGGAAGTATATCATAAAATAAGGCGAAAAACTTGTGGCGGAGAATAGGGGTTGCGGCAGTGCCGCAACTTACCGAACAAACACCACCTGGTCGATGGGCAGCAAGGCTGTGACTTCTTTGGCGTTGTGTGCAGATTTCATGTATAAGAAAAAACCTCTTCGAAAATTTTGCAGATACGAAACAAATCGCTAACTTTGCACCACCTTTTGAGGAAGGTTGGCAGAGTGATCGATCGCGCTGGACTCGAAATCCGGTATACCCCTTTCGGGTATCGGGGGTTTGAATCCCTCACCTTCCGCCAGAAACAAAAGAAACTGCTTTTTGGCAGTTTCTTTTGTTTTGAGAATCAATGACTTACAAAAACGAATTTATTGGAATGACAATTTCTGGAGTCTGCTTCGCAGTCGTTCTGCTTCTGACTTCCGGACGGCAAGCGTGATGGAACACGCATTGTCGAACGTCTGGCTGACAATGCGGGGCGAGAGTTCCTTGACCACCCTCATGACATCGTTCATCATGACATAGGGAAAGTCGTATGTGACGGTTTCCTCTATCATGCGCGACACCACCTGACAGTGAGCCAGGGCATCAGCAGCCGCGGTACGATAAGCCACAATCAGTCCACCCGTCCCGAGGTTGACTCCACCATAATAGCGCACGACCACGATGAGGATGTCGGTGAGAGACATACTGTTGATCTGTCCCAGAATGGGTTTTCCCGCCGTGCTGCTGGGTTCTCCGTCATCATTGGCCCGGAATTCCTTGCGCTCCGGTCCAAGCATATAGGCATAGCATACATGGCGGGCATCATAGTATTTGTTGCGGTATGACGCCACGATATCTCGAATTTGCTCAACAGACGTCACATGATGAGCATAGGCGAGAAACTTACTCCGTTTTTCGGAATAGAATCCCTCGCCCACACTATCCGTGATGGTGAGAAACTCGTCGTCGCTCATGAGAGTTTGTGGATGACAAGGCCTGAACGCAGTTTCGGCTCAAACCAAGTGGCCTTTGGCGGCATGATATTGCCGCTGTCGGCGATGTCCATGATTTGCTTCATTGATACGGGATATAGCGCCAAGGCAAGCCTCATCTCACCGCTGTCAACACGCCGCTGCAGTTCACCCAGTCCGCGCAGTCCGCCCACGAAGTCGATGCGGTTGGAGCCTCGGAGGTCCTTGATGCCCAGGATTTCATCGAGGATGAGCCTTGACGAGATATCGACATCAAGCACGCCGATAGGGTCGCTGTCATCGAACGAGCCTGGGATGGCACGAAGCCGATACCAGTGTCCGTCGATATAGAGCGAGAACTCATGCAGTTGCTTTGGCTTATAAATGTCTGTCCCCATATCCTCCACAAAGAAGTTTTTGCGCAGAGCCTCGAAGAATTCTCCTACAGAAAGTCCATTGAGATCAGTGACCACACGATTGTAGTCGAGGATAGTCAGTTGTGATGCCTGGAAACAGACCGCCATGAAGTAGTTGTACTCCTCATCGCCCTTGTGGTTGGGGTTTTGTTTTTGCTTCTCAGCCCCCACGAGAGCAGCAGCAGCAGAGCGGTGGTGCCCGTCAGCGATATAGAGATATTGCATCTTGGCGAACTCCCTTGTGATGACCCCTATGTCATCGCGGTCGGAGATGATCCAGAACTGATGGCGGAATCCGTCGATGGGAGCGATGAAATCATACTCAGGCTCCGTCTCCGCATACCTTGAGATGACACGGTCGAGGACATCGTTGTCGGGATAGGCGAAGAATACCGGTTCGATATTGGCATTATTGATACGCACATGCTTCATGCGGTCCTCCTCCTTGTCGCGGCGGGTAAGTTCGTGTTTCTTGATGCGTCCCTGCATATAGTCATCGACATGAGCAGCCACTACGAGACCATACTGTGTCTTCCCATTCATGGTCTGGGCATAAATGTAGTAGTGCTCCTCCTTATCCTGCACGAGCCAGCCACGGTCTTGGAATTTTTGGAAATTCTCTGCAGCCCGCTCATACACTTTAGGGTCATACTCACTTGTACCCGGTTCAAAGTCGATTTCCGGTTTGATGATATGGTAAAGGCTCATCTCATTATCGCCGGCCTCTTGACGGGCCTCCTCGGAATTGAGCACATCATATGGGCGCGACTCCACTTTTTCTACGAGTTCGCGTGGCGGGCGTATGCCCCGGAAAGGTTTTATTGTTGCCATAATTTTTTTTGACTAGGGAAACTAGGAGATACTAGGGAATCCTAGGGAATACTAGGAGATACTAGGGGATACTAGGGGATACTAGGGGATACTAGGAGATACAAGGGATACTAGAAAAACTAGAAAAAAGACAGAGGTGCGCCAAAGAGCGCACCTCTGGGGATAGGATTTTTACTTATTGACTTGGAATTTGGTGCATCCCTCGGCGAAGAAGGCATTGATCTGCTTGGCCGCAGCGATGCCTGCGTTGATATTGGCCTCCGCTGTCTGGGCACCCATTTTTTTCGGGGTGCTGAAATATCGTCCCTCGAAAGCAGCGAACTCAGCATCTGCATCAGGCTTGATGTCGGTGACGAACTTGATGTCGGTGCGCTCCTGCATCAGTCGGATGAGTTCAGGCTCATTGATAACCTCCTTGCGTGCGGTGTTGACGAGGATGCCACCTTTCTTCAACTGTCCCACGACGGCATAGTTGATGCTCTCCTTGGTCTCCGGTGTAGCGGGGATATGCAGAGAGACGACATCGCAGTTCTTGAACAGTTCATCCTGATTGGCGACAGCGTGCACACCAGCAGCCTCGATGACGTCAGCAGGGCAATATGCGTCGTAGGCATAGACATCCATGCCGAATCCCTTGGCGATGCGGGCCACATTGCGGCCAACATTACCAAAAGCAAGGATACCCAGTTTCTTGCCCAGCAGTTCGGAACCCGACTTGCCATTGTAGAAACCACGTACAGCCATCACGAGGAGACCGAAGACCAACTCAGCCACTGCGTTGGCATTCTGTCCGGGAGTATTCTCAGCCACCACCTTGTGAGCAGTAGCAGCAGCGAGGTCGATGTTGTCGTAGCCAGCGCCTGCGCGCACCACGATTTTGAGATTCTTAGCGGCATCAAGCACCTCAGCATCCACTTTGTCGGAACGGATGATCATAGCGTCGGCGTCAGCGACAGCCTCCAAGAGTTGAGTTTTCTCCGTATATTTCTCGAGGAGCACCAGTTGATGTCCTGCGCCCTCCACTTCCTTGCGGATTCCCTCTACGGCAGCAGTTGCAAAGGGTTTCTCTGTTGCGACCAATACTTTCATTTGTCTGTTTATCTTCGTTTAGTTCTTTGCCTCAAACTCTTTCATGCACTTAACCAGTGCCTCAACGCCCTCGATGGTCTGTGCGTTGTAGCAACTTGCGCGGAATCCGCCCACGGAGCGGTGTCCCTTGATGCCGACCATACCCTGTGCGGTAGCGAACTCGAAGAACGGTTTCTCCAGTTCCTTATATTCCTCTGCCATGACGAAGCAGATGTTCATGAGTGAGCGGTCCTCCTCAGCGACCGTGCCGCGGAAGAGTTTGTTGCGGTCAATCTCGTTATAGACGATTTCAGCACGCTGCTGAGCGAGTTTGTCCATAGCCTCCACGCCACCATTCTTCTTGATCCAACGCAAGGTCTCCAGAGCGCTGTAGATAGGCACTACAGGAGGTGTGTTGAACATGGATCCTTTCTCCACATGTGTGCGGTAGTCGAGCATGGTGGGGATGGGTCTCGGCGCGCGTCCGAGGGTGTCGTCCTTGACGATGGCGAGTGTCACGCCAGCCATGGCGAGGTTTTTCTGAGCACCGCCATAGATGCAGTCATATTTAGCGACATCGATGGGACGGCTGAAGATATCCGACGACATATCAGCGATGAGTCTGACGTTGACGTCAAGGTCTTTGCGGATTTCTGTACCGTAGATGGTATTGTTGGTGGTGATATGCAGATAGTCGGCATCATCTGGGCAAGTCCAATCTTTGGGAATGAACGTATAGTTGGCATCAGCCGAAGAAGCCACCTCGACGACCTCGCCGAAGAGTTTTGCCTCTTTCATTGCTTTCTTAGCCCATGTGCCAGTGTTGAGATAGGCAGCCTTTTTGATGAGGAAATTGTAGGGAACCATGCAGAACTCGAGCGATGCGCCACCGCCGAGGAAGATAACGGAATAACCCTCAGGAATTTGGAGGAGTTCCTTGATAAGAGCCACTGCCTCGTCGACAACTGGCTGGAAGTCCTTTGCCCTGTGGCTGATTTCTGCGAGCGACAGTCCACTTCCGTTGAAGTCTAAGATCTGCTGTGCCGTTTTCTCGATGACCTCACGCGGGAGGATGGAAGGACCGGCATTAAAATTGTACTTCTTCATCTGAATGTTTTTTAAATAATTATTTAAAGATGTCTTCTATGAATTATTAATTTGAAGCCTTGTTTGAAGTCTATTTCAATTCGTGCGCGAAGTTACTCCATTTTAGTGAAAGGAGCAAATATTTCGGGATGGTTTTTGTCAAAACATCGGTCTTGGTGTCAAGTAAAGAGCCATTTGAACACTATTTCCTATATCAAGTTGACATTTTGTAATTTGTGGTTGGCAAAAAAGGTTATTGCCGCAGTTTTTCGCGCAATGCGTCTATTTCCTCAAATTCCCGTCCCATGTTGAGATTGAGGTAGATGGTGTAGAGAGCCGGCACCCATTTTGTCTGTTGTGCGGGCGCCATGCTGCGGAACCGCTCCATATATGGTCTGCTTTGCTCATAGAGTGCGTTCACCGCCTTGCGTTTTTTTCTGTTGCGCTGGGTGGAGGAATGTTCCAGTTCCACCGCTTGGTTGTAATAAGCCAGTCCCATGTTGCACCAAGCCTCCGGCAGGCTGTCGTTGACAGCGAGTAGTTTTTGTGTGATATCGATGCACTGCGCGTATTGTCGGGCATTGAGGAGAGCCGAACTTTTTGCAAAGAGGAAAAGTGAATTGGTGCTGTCAGAAGCCAGTGCGTTATCAATGACCACGTTGGCAGAATCAGTCATGGTCCTGCTGTTGTAATAATCGATAATTCGTGGGAAGAAGAAATGGTGTGACGGTGAATGATCGAATCCCCGTCTCAGCGTAGCGACATATTCTGCGGTGTCACCGACGAGCAACTGCATTTCGGCGACATATTGCAGTATGTTGTCCAGATGTGTTGTATCGGTTTCCGCCAGTTGTCGGTATTTCATCACCCTTTCAGGCTGTTTTTGCCTGTATGCGGAATAAAGGGCCCAGTAGGCAGCCGTCGGCATGAGGCTGTCGCTGTCTAAGAAATGATATGTTTCGAAGAGCGGTTGCCGAGCGCAGTCGAGATATGTATCGTAATAGTCCCAGGAGTTCCCGAAGTCGAGTTTTCTCAGGAAGAATGTGCCTGCATTGTAGAGGTTAGGCCTCAGGGTGCGCAGCCACTCGGCGTTTTTCTCTCTGTGTTTGAAGACGACCTTTCCCTTCTTGTCAGGCATTGCCTCAATACTGTCGAACGCCTCACAGATGAGAAACAGTTTGCGAGCAGTGGAGAAAAGAGCGGCTGTATCGTATTTTTGTTTGAGATATAGTTTTTCATTCCCCTGCTCATATTGTTTTCTGACGGCCTCCTGCAAAGTGACCCAAATCTTCACATTGCTTCGGTTGGCGGAGTCAGTCAGCAAGTCGCTCATCATTTTCTCAGCCTTTGCCAATTCCTTTCCACTTTTGACGAATGACTGCGCCTGTGCGATGACCTTTTTCTGAGCCATCACAGACATTGACAAGAAAAGCATGAGCAAAAAAGGAAACAATCTTTTCATCCTTGTAATAAGGTCGGGCCTCGACAGATAGAAGTGTAATTGAAAAGAGGGGTGCGCCTTCGCTATGCGCACCCCTGTTTATTAAGTGTGATTAATGGGTATCAGCCTCTGCAGCCTTTGTGCGCGGGTCTTCGTCACCATAAAGTTGATAGCAGCAACGATAGAGGGGATAGCCCCAGTTGGCCTTCTCCTTCTTGGGATCCAACTCCTTGGCTTTCTGCAGATATCCGAGAGCCTCCTCATAGATGGGGCGGATCTGTGCCATGGCAGCCTCAGGCACGCGGCCAGTCTTGCCAGCAGCGCGGTTGGCAGCGGCAGAAGCACGGTCGAGTTGGCAAGCGCCGAGATAGGTCAGGATCTGTGCGTTCTCAGGCTGGGTGCTGAGTGCCTTCTTGAAGTACTCCACAGCCTCGTCGAGTTTCTGGTCGAGCATGGCGTTCTGTCCACGGACAGCCCATACGATGAAGTTGTTGGGGTCGGACTGCAGTTTCTTATTGAAGAGAGCGTCCATCTCCGCATTCATCTTGAGTCCGTTGTACATGCTGACCAGTGTGCCGAAGAGGTTCTCGTCATCGGGAGTAGCAGCGAGTTGACTTTCCAGGCTACGAGTGTAATTGATGGAGTCCTCACGAGTTTTGAGGCTTTCCTGAACGACGGTCAGTTTGAGATTGCGAGCCTCCTTGGCCCATTTCTCATCCTTCATGGCAAGTTCGCAATACTTGTTGCAAGCATCGATATCCTTATTCTGATATGCATAGTATGCTGCGAGGTAAGCAAACTGAGCGGTATTGTCGGGATCCTCAGCAATGCCCTTGGCTGTTCTGTCAGCCTGAGCCTTTGCTTCTTCCTCAGCGAAGAGGGGCTCTGAGTGCATGTCTACATATTTTGCGAAATACTTGTATGCATTCTTAGCGTCATTGTTCTGATAGCAAGTGATGCCGGCATTGGCCAATATTCCACGGTGCTCATAGATGCGTTTTGAGTTATTCTCATGAAACTTAGGTTTGATCTTGCCTTTGGCATCTGGTTTCTGGTCATATTTCTCACACTCCACAGCAGCGTCGAGGGCATTGATCAGCGAAGTGTAAAGACCGATAGAGTCAACAGGTTCCTCCTTGCCATTACCCATCTGCTTGACAGCCTGGTTGGTAGCAATGGTAGCGTTCTCATGCTGGACTTTCACCATAGCAAGTTCAACCAGTTTGTTGTAGGCTGCAGCCTTCTCCTGATCATTTGCGAGTTGGGACAGGTTTGATTGGAGCAGACTTGCTGCATCAGCATAGGTTTTAGCCTTCAGGATTGACTTGAGGGCAGGTGAGTTGCCCGCAAAGGCTGTTGTGGCAGCTACTGCCATCAAAGCCACAATCATCATTTTTCTCATAAACATTAATATTAAAAAGGTTGATAAATTCGGTTTAATTATTGAAAATTGAATATTGAAAATTAGGGGGTTATTCGTCGGGGGTATTGTCGGAGGTATCGTCGGGGGTATCATCGGGGGTATCATCGGCAATGTCGTCGGGAGTATCATCGATGATTTCGTCCTCGATGATCTCATCCTCGATGATGTCGTCCTCAATGATGTCTTCGTCGGGGATGTCATCGGATTCGTCCTCAGGAACTACGGGTTCGTGGTTAACAGTGACATCCGGTTCGTTGTCCTGTCGGATGCTGTCGCTCTTCTGTGCCCACTCAGCCCTGCTCATCTGTTCAACAGACGCTTCCAGTTCGGCGCTCATCACCTTGCATACGCTTGCGATGACATCATTTTTCTTGGTGAGGTTGATGAGTCTCACACCCTGTGTAGCACGTCCCATGACCCTACATTCAGCCACGGCGAGCCTGATGGCAATGCCGCTCTTATTGATGATCATGAGGTCATTTTCATCGGTGACGTTCTTGATGGCAACGACACGACCTGTCTTATCCGTGATATTGAGCGTCTTGACACCCTTGGTGCCACGAGAAGTCTTCCTGTAATCCTCCACCTGTGAACGTTTGCCGTATCCGTTCTCGCTGACCACCATGATGGTCTCCTTGTCGGCGTTATTGACGACAATCATGCCCACAACCTCGTCATCGCCGTCATCAAGTCGCATACCGATAACGCCAGTTGCCACACGTCCCATGCTGCGCACGGCTGTTTCCTCGAAGCGCACGGCCCGTCCGTTGCGGTTGGCCATCACGAGTTCATTGCGCCCGTTGGTGAGTCTCACATCCACCACCTCGTCACCCTCCTGGATATTGATGGCGTTGACACCCATAGCCCTTGGACGGCTGTAGTATTTGAGGCATGTCTTCTTGACGATGCCCCTCTTGGTGGCGAAGACGACATAATGCGTGTTGAGGAAGTTCTCATCATCAAGTCCTCTCAGTCTGAGGAAAGCATTGACCGAGTCGTCGGAATCGATATTGAGCATGTTTTGTATGGCCCTTCCCTTGGAGTCCTTTCCTCCCTCAGGAATCTCATAGCACTTCAGCCAATAGCATCTTCCCTTCTTGGTGAAGAAGAGCATGGTATTGTGCATGGTGGCAGGATAGATAAACTCTGTGAAGTCCTGCTCTCTGGTGCGTGCCCCCTTGCTTCCCACGCCGCCTCTTGCCTGTCCTCGGAACTCGCTGAGCGGAGTGCGCTTGATGTATCCCAGGTGACTGACGGTGATGACCACCGGATCGTTGGGATAGAAGTCCTCTGGGTTGAACTCTTCGGAGGAATATTTGATTTCGGTCCGGCGCTCGTCGCCATATTTAGCCTTGACATCGAGCAGTTCGTCCTTCATCACCTTTTTGCAGAGTTCGGGATCATCGAGGATGGCCTGCAGGTATGCAATCTGCTTCTGCAGTTCATCATACTCGGCATGCAGTTGGTCGACACGGAGGCTGGTGAGTTGTGAGAGTCTCATATCAACGATGGCCTTCGACTGCAGTTCATCGATGTTGAATCGTTTCTCGAGGTTGCGCTGGGCATCCGACGGAGTGCTGGAAGCCCTGATGATATGCACCACCTCATCGATATTGTCGCAGGCGATGATCAGTCCCTCAAGGATATGGGCACGCTCCTGTGCTTTTTTAAGTTCGAACTTAGTGCGGCGTATGGTGACATCATGCCTGTGCTCTACGAAATATTTTACGCACTCCTTGAGCGTGAGCAGTCTCGGGCGTCCCTTGACCAATGCGATGCAGTTGACAGAGAACGAACTCTGCAGCGCAGTCATCTTGAAGAGTTTGTTGAGGATGACGTTGGCATTGGCATCTTTTTTCACATCAACGACGATGCGCATGCCCTGCCGTCCCGACTCATCATTAACATTTGAGATACCCTCGAGTTTGCCCTCCTTCACCAGGTCGGCAATATACTCGATGAGTTGTGCCTTGTTGACTCCATAGGGAATCTCATGCACCACAATCTTGTCGTGGGTCTCGCCACCCTCTATTTCGGCCTTTGCCCTCATGACGATACGGCCTCTTCCTGTCTCATAGGCGTCCTTCACGCCCTGTATGCCATAAATGTAGGCACCTGTGGGGAAATCCGGAGCCTTGATATGCTCCATCAGTCCGTCTGTGTCAATGTCGGGATTGTCAATATAAGCACAGCATCCGTCGATCACCTCACCGAGGTTATGTGTAGGAATATTGGTGGCCATACCCACGGCGATACCATTTCCACCGTTGACGAGGAGGTTGGGTATTTTGGTAGGCATCACCGAAGGTTCGGTGAGAGAGTCATCGAAGTTGTTGACCATGTCGACGGTATCCTTCTCGATATCGTCCATGATGTGCTCTCCCATCTTCGACAGTCGGCACTCCGTATAACGCATGGCGGCCGGAGAGTCACCATCAACGCTTCCGAAGTTGCCCTGTCCGTCGACAAGTGTGTAACGCATGTTCCATGTCTGCGCCATTCTTACGAGAGCACCATAGACGGAACTGTCGCCGTGAGGGTGGTATTTGCCGAGCACCTCACCGACCACGCGTGCACATTTCTTATAGGGTTTATCGCTGGTATTGCCTATGCCCATCATTCCGTATAGGATACGTCTGTGCACAGGTTTGAATCCATCTCTCACATCCGGCAGGGCACGAGCCACAATGACCGACATCGAATAGTCTATGTAAGACTTCTTCATTTCCTCTTCGATGTTGATCCTGATGATCCTGTCCTGGTCAAAAGTCTGATTTTCGTCCATTTTCTTGTATTGGGTTGATATGTTCCTCGGGAACCAAAAATCGTCGTAGAGGCCATTTTAAGGCGTTCTGAGCGATTTCCCCGCGTTTCAAGGTGTAAAATTACGACTATTTTCGGACTTGGAAAAAGAAAAGGCAGAAAAACATGCTAAAATTAAGAATA
>JAEEGF010163626.1_pt1 | contig 13880 bp, 12 predicted proteins | sample 9134171 | NCBI WGS metagenome assembly JAEEGF01 (sample SAMN16246542, study PRJNA631951) | gut metagenome | biome: gut microbiome; feature: rumen; material: AP-attached | host: Bos | place: Iran: Karaj | collected 2018-10
AGGAAAGCAGGATCCTTCGAAGCGTAGGAGCTTTCCATCACTTCAGCCAGCACATCCTCCTTCAGAAGACGCCCCTCCGCCTCATCACAGATGCGAAAGTCCGGATCGAGTCCGATCTCCTGGAAATGGTTGCGCAGGACGCTCAGACAGAAGGAGTCGATCGTCGTGATCTGTGCGCGGTGCACCAGGGTATACTGCTTCTGGATATGCGCACTGTGCGGATGCTTTTCCAGCTCCTCCGCGATCCGTTTGTGGACACGCTCGCGCATCTCCGCAGCTGCAGCCTTGGTGAAGGTCACGACCAGAAGACGATCGATGTCCACGGGATGCGTCTCGTCGCAGACCAGCCCCGCGATCCGCTCCACCAGCACGGCCGTCTTGCCGCTGCCTGCTGCCGCCGACACCAGCAGATTGCAGCCTCTGGCCTCTATTACCTTTTTCTGATCTGTCGTAAAACTTACTGCCATACTTCCTCCAGTGATGGACTTTGGATCATTCCTTTTCCGATGCTTCTTCCGGGCTTTGCCTGCCCGGCTTATCACGCAGCTCATCCCGCATTTTGTCCAGATATTCCGCGGGCTCGAGCTTAACCGTCTCCTTCACCCTGCAGCCCTCCAGATCCGGATCAAACGGACAGGAGGCGCGATACGGACAATACCCGCAGGAGAGTTTTTTCTGATCCAGCAGTCTGGGCTGCAGAGGGATCTGTCCCTGATAGATGTCCTGCGCAAAGCGCTCGCTCAGGTCGCGGCTGTAGTCGATCACCGTCTCCATGTCCTCCTCCGACAGAAGGGACTTCGTCGTGGCCGCCAGGGATCCGTTTTTGTTCAGATCCACCGGAATGACATTCGAGTGGCTGACCGTCGTCCCAAGCTCCCGGTCGAGCAGCAGGTAGGCCGTATCCTCCCCGAGGATATAGCCGCGCGGACGCTGCTCCTTCCGCTGCTTCTCCAGAATCTCCTCCGGGGCAGACTCCTTCCCCTTGTCCTCGATCAGGGGATCGCGGATCTGGAAATACAGCATCGCTCCGGGGCGGATCTCCTTTCCTTGCCGCACCTTGCCCAGGGCCTCCAGCTCCTGCCCCATATAGAGCGGCAGCTGGAGCTTTAAGCCCTCGTAGATCCCGGCCAGATCCAGATCGTGCCGGCTGGACTTGTAATCGAGGATCTTGACATAGATCTTATCCTCCCATTCGGCCAGATCCAGACGGTCGATCCTGCCGTTTAAATGAATCCTGCGCAGCGCGGTGTCCGCGGCGCTTCCGGACGATCCCGGCACATCGATGGCGATCTCCCGATGAAACGGAAGCTCGTAACCCACCGGATCAAACGCGCCCTGCCGTATCTGGTATTGCAGGATCAGAATGCTCTTTTTCAGCACCCTCTCCATGCGCTGCAGTTCATAACTGCTCCGCTCCGTGTCGTAATAGATCGCGCCGCCGTAGCGCACGGCCTCCTGCTCCAGGAGACCGGGCAGTTCCCGGTCCAGGAAGCTTTCCGTAAAGGTCCTCCAGGTCTCGCCCGTCTCTGCCAGCCGCTGCCCGAATCGCTCCAGCACATTATGACTGAGGGTACCACGGTCCAGCCGGCTGACTTCATACTCGCTCTCCTCGATCAGCTTCATCCCGTACTGCAGGAAAAACCGGTACGGACAATCCGCATAGGTCTCCATACGGCTCACGGAAAGGGAAAGCTCCGTACCAAAGACGCGTGCGGTCAGCTCCGGATCCAGCGGGGCCGCAACGAATCTGCGGAAGGCCGCCTCACGGAGACGTTCTCTTCGCTCCGGCTGCGCATGCTCATAGGCCTGATAGAGTGTGAAAAGCTGCGCCTTCCGTTCCTGCTGCCGCTCCTTCGCATGCTGCGGAAGCTCCTCTCCCGCGGAAGCGACATATTCGCGTAGCTCCGCAGCCAGATAGCGCATTCCCTCCCGCGGCGTGCGGATCTGATCCAGCACGGACCTGCGCTCCGGATATTCCGGCGCAAGCTGCGGGAACATTCCGCGCAGGACATCCACCAGGTAGGAGGGGCGCATGGATTTCCCGTCGATGCCGAGATTCGCATAGGACAGGTACAGTTTTTCCGACGGCTTTGTCATATTCAGATACAGATACAGCCGCTGGGTATACATCTGCTGCCTGGGCGTGGGGGCCAGCTCCATCCCGGCTTCCTGCAGAAATTCGCGGTCCAGCTCGGACAAAAGTCCTCCGCCCGAACTGCTCTGCGGGATATTCCCGTCATTGATCCCCAGGAAGAAGAGCACCCGCACCGAGGAAAGTCTGGTGCGCTCCATATCGCCGATCAGCACACGGTCAACACTCCGGGGGATCGTACCGACCCGGATCTCGCCATATCCGGCGGTCAGGATCATGGAAAAATCTTCCGGAGAGATCACTTCCTCTCCGAGCAGGGCGTGGATCTGGTCCAGAAGATCCAGCACCAGTCCGTAGATCTGCGCATATTCCCGCTCTCTGGCCGCGTCGCCCTCCTCATGGAAGCGCTGCTCAAGCGCATAGAGCTGCTCCTCCACGCCTCGCTGCTCCAGATAGTCACAGAGAAGCTCCACGAATTCGGAGGCCTTCCGCTTCTTCCGGTCGAACACGGATACCTGCTCCAGAAAACGGGTGCGCAGCAGGTTCAGCGTCTCCAGATCCGCATCCGTTACCTTTACCCGTTTCCCGGCCGTCTCCGGCGTAAACGCAAGTTCCCACTTCTTACGTCCGCGGATCCCGGCCCCCCGGATATAATTTTCCAGAAGGTCCGCCTCCTCCGGCGTAAACCCGGCGAGTCCGCTGCGCAGATACCTTACAACGGAAGGAATGCTGTACCCTTCCTGCGGGATCTCCAGCACGCTCTCCGTCAGCTCCAGAAGAGGATTCATGGCAACACCGCTGGTGCGATCCATGTAGATCGGGATCTCCAGCCGCTCCATCTCCCGCTCGAGATAGGGTGCATACCCTTCCAGATCTCCGCTCACCACGGCGATCTCCCGATAGGCATAGCCCTCCTCATGGGTCAGGCGATGGATCTCCAGAGCCACCTGGTGCGCCTCCTCCCGCGGATCCGACATCTCCGCCAGGTGCAGCCCCTCCGGAAGCGCCGCATATTTTTCGGTCGGGAAGCGGAACAGCTGCCGCTCCAGATGCTGCATCCAGGGATTGCTGCGCGGACGGTCCACGAAGAGATCCTCTCCACGCTCCGCCCCGGTCTCCTCACAGAGCTTCAGGCAGGAGGCGACCGTCTTATGCGTCAGGTAGAAAAGATCCTCCGGCGCACAGGGCGCGAAGGGATCCTCCCCGGCACCCAGAGCCAGCGTGAGGATCAGTTCCCCGCTGCGCTCCAGGAGATCTCCGATGACGCGCAGCTGAATCGGGGTAAAGCCGGTAAAGCCGTCAAAAACCAGGACCGCATCCGGGATCAGCTCCGATCCCGGCAGACTCTCCCGCAGGACATCGAGCTTCTCCTCCTTCGTGATAAAATGCCCCTCCAGATAGGACATGAAGCCGCGATACAAGGTCTGAAGATCGCGCAGCTTCGCCTTCAGTGCTCCCCTGCTGCCGGCACATTCCAGCAGCTTATCCACGCCGTCCGGAGCGATCCCGTACTGCATGAATTCGGAGATCGCGCTCTTTACCTGATGGATGTATCCCTGCACCTGCATGCGGCGGCCGAGCGTCGGAAGGTCCTCCGTCATCGAAGCGGCCACCTTCTGAAGGATCAGGCTCTTCCCCGTATCATCCAGCACCGGCAGTTCCTCCGTCCCGACCTCCTCGAGGACGCGGTGGGTCAGTCGCCCGAAGCTGAGCACGTCGATGTTCAGGATCCCGCCGACCGGGCTCATTTTCACCAGCTGTGCCTGCGTCTGCATCGTGTACTGATCCGGCACGATCACCAGAAAATTACGCTCCGGTTCCCGCGCCGCGCGCTGCAGCAGCTCCTCATATATGGCGGTACTCTTCCCGGAGCCCGAAGGCCCGAACACAAAACGCAGCTTTCCCATACCTGACCTCTCTTACCTCTCCCCGAATCGCGCGGGCGCCGCCGGCACCCGTTCCTGCAGTCAATCCTTCAGATCCAGCTCCACCGGGCAGTGGTCCGACCCGAGGATCTCACCGTGAATCTTCGCATCCTGCAGGCGCTCCTTAAGCTTTTCCGATGCCACAAAATAGTCGATGCGCCATCCGACATTCTTCTCCCGCGCATGGAACATGTACGACCACCAGGAATACACCCCTTCCAGGTCCGGATAGAAATACCGGAAGGTGTCCAGATAGCCGCTCTCCAGCACCTTGCCGAAGCAGGCGCGCTCCTCGTCGGTGAAGCCTGCATTCCCCCGATTGCTCTTCGCATTCTTAAGGTCGATCTCCTGATGCGCCACATTCAGATCCCCGCAGTAGATCACGGGCTTTGTCTCCTCCAGCTTCAGAATGTAGGAAAGGAAAGCCGCCTCCCACTCCTGGCGATAGGCCAGCCGCGTCAGCTCCCGCTGGGCATTCGGCACATAGACCGTGATCAGATAGAAGTCCGGGTACTCCGCCGTGATCACGCGGCCCTCATGGTCATGCTCCTCGACGCCGATCCCGTAGGTCACCTCCAGGGGCTCTTCCTTCGTGAAAAGGGCGGTCCCGGAGTAGCCCTTCTTCTCGGCATAGTTCCAGTACTGGTGATACCCGGGCAGATCCATCTCGATCTGTCCTTCCTGAAGTTTCGTCTCCTGCAGGCAGAAGACATCCGCATCCAGCTTCCGGAAAGATTCCATGAAATTCTTCCCCATCACCGCGCGCAATCCGTTTACATTCCAGGATACAAGTTTCATTGTCATCTCCTATTCTCGCACAAAGGATGTGCATTTTTTTCTCTCAAAAAAGGAAACCGGGATCAGAGCTTGAACCCGGTTCCAACAAACATAGCGATATCCCGCCCGGTATCATCGCTCACATCCACCTGAATGATGGTGCTGGTGCGGCCGGTCTTCCGGATGGAGGCTCTGGCGATCAGACGCTCCCCCTTCGGGGCCGAGAGGTAGTTGATGCTGACCTGCTGCGCCACCGTCGGCCGGTGCAATTGATTGGACAGCGCCGCAAAGGCGAGATCCGCCAGCGTAAAGATCACACCGCCCATAATGCCCCCGTTGGCATTGCGGTGTCCTTCGTTCAGGGTCATGCTGCACACGGCGTAATCTTCTCCGAGCTCGTCGAGCAGCATGCCGCTGTTCGTGGCGAATTTATCGCCCTTAAAATATTCTCTTGCTTCTTCCGTACTTGCAAAGGTGGACATAAACGATCTCCTTTTTTCTTTTTTCTCAGGTCCAATAGGGCTTTTGATCTTTATGGGTGTAGCCCTTCAGCCGGGTCTGGTAGGTGGTCAGCAGACTCTCATAACGGGACAGCTTTGCGGGTTTCATCTTCCCTTCGGCCTTCACCCGTTCCAGTGCCTGTTCATAGTCCTTCAGTCCCTGCTGGGCCGCATCCTTATAATTGTTCGACATATTCATCTCGATACGGGCCAGAATCGAATCCAGCTCCGCTTCTTCCTTCGAACGAAACAATCCCATATTACTGCTCCTTTTTCAGTTTCCATACCGTATCTGCGACCCGCGCGGCACAGACCTCGATCTCCTCCCGCGTCAGGTGATACGACGCATGGGTTCCATGCAGCGCATCCAGCACCTGCTGTGCGTCCTTCTTCGATCCGGGCATGAACAGTTCGTTCCCCGCCTTGATCGTGGGAGCAGCATGCGCCGTACGGTTTTTGAGGGCGGGATTGTTCATGTTGCCGATGATCCAGTCCGTCATAATCAGACCATCCCATCCCATTTCCTCCCGCAGGAACGTGCGCAGGAGATCCGAACGCTCGGAGGTATGCGTTCCGTTCAGCAGGTTGTAGGAGGTCATGAGCGTTCCCGGATTCCCCTCCCGGAGACAGACCGAAAAGCTGCGCAGATAGATCTCCCGCAGGGCACGCTCCGAGACGATGGAATCGTTCTGGTAGCGATTGAACTCCTGATTGTTCGCACAGAAATGCTTGATCGTGACCAGGCGTCCCGGGTGACGCTGCACTCCGCGCGTGATCGCCGCGCCCACGGTCCCACTGAGCAGCGGATCTTCGGAGCAATACTCAAAATTGCGTCCGCAGAGCGGGTGCCGGTGAATGTTGATCGCGGGAGCCAGCCACAGATCGATGCCGAAGCGTTCCATCTCCGCTCCGACCACATCCCCGCACGCCTCGATCAGCTCCGGATTCCAGCTCTGGGCCAGCGCGGTTCCGATGGGGATCGCCGTGCAGTACTGGTCGAGGACCTCTCCCTTCGGCGCGCGGCTGCGCAGATTCATCCACTTTACCGCGATCCCGGGGAGCAGGTCTTCCATCCCGGCGGGAAGCGGACTTCCGACCGACTTCGGTCCCTTCTTCGTCCGGACGAACTGTCTGGAAAGACGCAGACCCGCAGGTCCGTCCGCCATCACCAGGGGCGGCACCTCCGGGAGCTTTCCATAGGTTTCGCCCGCGGCCCCGGCGACTTTCGTGGAGGCTTCGCCGATGACGGAGAGGATCCCTCCCTCGCCGTAATTGCCGATCACAAGGCGCACCAGCTGCTCCTCGGGGAGTTTTTTCACATAGTCCGTTGCCTTCCCGGAAGGAGCCGCAGATGCGGACCGGCTCGTCGCGGGCAGTCCCGCGCAGGATGCGCGGACCTCCTTCGCAAAGGCATCACGCAGCTCTGAAACTGACAGTTTCGTCACTTCCAGCCCGGAGAGATCCTCCTTCTCCCAGGTGTGCTCCGGCTTCCAGTCTTCAAAATCGGGCGTCCCGCCGATGTGCGTCCGCTCGCATACCGTCACGCGCTCCGGAAGCTCCAGTACATATACGGCCTTCGCATCCGCGCTGCTCGTTCCCAGGCGGAGCACATAGCGGCCCTCCTCCAGGACGTACGAAGCGCTGCCTGCATCGAAGGAAGCAAGCTCTGCCAGATCAAAGGAAAGGGTGCAGGTCTCTTCTGCTCCGGGCTTAAGCGCTGACGTCTTATGAAAAGCGGCCAGTTCCAGGTACGGATGGTCGAGGGTGCTCCAGGGTGCCGTCACATAGAGCTGCAGCGTTTCTTTGCCGGGGAAGGCACCGGTATTTTTCACCTTCGCCTGTACGCTCACGGCGCAGCCACTGACCTTCAACCCTTCCGCATCAAATGCAAAATCGGTATATCCCAGGCCAAAGCCAAAAGGATAAACCGGTGCTTTACCGTCGCTGCCATAATAGCGATACCCGACATAGATACCCTCCCGGTAGCGGGTTTCATCGGAATCTCCAAAGTCGCTGATCTGCGCGATGTCCTCTGCCTTCGCCCAGGTGGAGGACAGCTTTCCGGAAGGGACTGCCCTTCCCAGGATCACATCCGCCAGCGCATCCCCGGTGACGACTCCCAGCTGGGAGAGCAGCAGAATGTTCTTCACTTCCGACACAGGCGTCAGATCCACGGCGCTTCCCACGTTCAGAACCAGCAGAAAATGCGCATATTTTTCATTGCATGCCAGAATGTCCCGCACCTCGGTCCGGGTCAGTTTCAGGTCGCCTTCCGTCATCTGACGATCGTTGCCCTCGCCGCAGATGCGCGAGAGGACATAGATGGCCATATCGCCCTGCCCGTCCAGCGGCAGCTCGTAATCCGGCTCCGGCATCACGGCGCCCATCCCCATCACGACCGCCAGAACATGGGCCTCCTTCGCACGGCGCTTGATGTCCCGGATAAAGGCATCCTTCGCCTCCGCACGAATCCGGTCGTACCCGTCCATCCAGCCCTTGGTCGTCACGGTAAAGCCGGCCTTTTCCAGCCCCTCTTCCGCCGTCACGTAAAATCTCGCATTCACATCGCCCGAGCCGGTACCTCCTTTGATCGTGCATCTGGCACCGTTTCCGTACAGAGCGACCTCACCGGGCCCCTCCAGCGGAAAATCTCCTCCGCGCTTTAAGAGCACCATGCATTCCGGTGCCAGCTGCCGCATTTTTGCGATGTGCTGCTTCTCATACTCCGCCATCTGCTTCCCCATATCCTGTACCCCCTTCTATTCAGTCTGCTTCACTACATTTCGATCCCGTAGATATGCCTTGCGTCGTTCGCGATTTCCAGGGACGGTGTCCCCAGAGAGCCCGGCTCCCTCGGAAAACGCAGCACCGTGATCCCCGTAAAATTCGTATGGAACAGTGCGCAAACCGACGGAAATGTCATATTCAGTATGTGCGCAAAGAATGCCGAAGACGATCCGCCATGGCAGAACAGTGCGACCGTATACTGCTCCCCGGTCGCCCGGGTGCAGCGGTAATACTGCCCTTCCCGCTCATATCCGAGCGAGGATAAAAATACGTCCGTTTCCCGGGCCACGTACCGGCTCGCCTCGGTCGCCAGATTCCGCGCAAAATACGGATGCTCCGGCCAGGTGGGATCGTTCAGGTCGTACCCCTGCGCCATCAGCGCATTCACGATATCCCAGGGATGACCACCCGCAAACATCTCGCCACCGTCTGCATCGCCCCAACGGATCTCATGCATAAAGTCCAGAATTTTGATATCCTCCGCCGGAATTCCGATGCGTTTCGCCGTATATTCCGCCGTCTGTCTGGCGCGTCCCATCGGGGAGGAATAAATCTCGCGGATCCCTTCCTCCTGAAGACGCTTCGCTGCCGCGCGCGCCTGCAGGTGTCCCAGCGGCGTCAGACAATCCTCGACATAATTCGGATGTCCGTGCCTTACCACAACCAGTCTCATTTTATCCTCATTCCTGCCGCATTGGTGCGACATATTCTTTTCTAAGCCCAGGCCTTTCTATAATCCCAGCGCGTCGAACGGATCCGTATCCGGTCCGGCCTGCGCCCGGATCCCGAGGACGCGGGAACGAAGCTCCACATCCTCCGCGCACAGGGAAAGCAGAGTCTGCACATCCTCCGCTTCCGGGATCTGAAGCCGGAAGAACAGATCCATGTACTGCCGCTTATATGGTTCGTCCCGCAGCAGAAAGGTAAAGGATGCACCGCAGCGGTACTTTTTCAGGAAGGTGACCATCCACTCCGCGTGGTCCGGAAAAATGCGCATCCTCTCATAAATCAGATGCACTTTCTCTTCCCGTTTTTTCCGGATAAATGCATCCACATCGTTTTCTTCGCCGTCGTAATCTTCTTCCCCGCCGGCCAGGAACGGTGCAAAGCCTGCATCATCCGGCTCCTCCAGATAAGCGGAAAGCAGCGCATCAAAAGGATCCAGAAATAAGCGGTTCTCCTCCTCCTTCTCTGCCTCGATCGCCTTCCGGATCAGTTCCTGCGTTCCTGCCGGCCAGGCACGCACGGAAAGAGCAAGCAGGTGGGAAATCTGTTTGTCCGGGTCACCCGCAGCGCCATCGGATGCCGGATAAATATGCATCTCCCGCAGGGCTTCACATCCGGCAAATGCCTTGGAGGATACACTTTCGATCGTATCAGGAAGTGACACTTTCGTCAGATTTTTGCATCCCGCATAGGCCCAGTCCTCGATCACACGCACGCCGGCCGGGACGATTTCCTCCCGGAGCGTCCGGTCATTCAGATGTGCTTTTTTCGGAATCCAGTAATCCATTCGGTTTCAGTACGCTCCGCCTGATTTCATTCATGACCACGCGCTTGTTACCGCTCCATAGAGGTGCGATCAAAAGCCGCTTATCCCCGTCGCCGGTCAGCCGGTGAATCACCATAGATCTCGGGATCAGCGGCACCAGCTCTCCGAGCAGCGAAAGGTATTCGTCCTGCTCCATGACACGCACCCGTCCGGCTTCATACTCCGCTGCCAGATCCGTCCCTTTCAGGATATGCAGAAGCTGCAGCTTGATGCCGTCCGCCCCCGAAGCCGCCACATAGCGGACCGAGGCCTTCATATCCTCATGGGTCTCTCCCGGAAGTCCCAGGATCAGATGTGTGACCACGGTGATCCCCCGCGCTTTCAGCTCCCGCACCGCCCGATCATAGACGGGCAGCTCGTAGCCGCGCCGGATGTATCTCGCGCTGTCCTCCCGAATGGTCTGAAGGCCCAGCTCTACCCAGACCGGCTTCTCGCGGTTTAAGCGCTCCAGCAGATCCAAAACCGCCTCCGGCAGACAGTCCGGCCGCGTTCCCACGGAAAGCGCCACGACATCTTCCGGTCGCATGGCCTCCCGAAAAATATGCTCCAGATATTCCGGATCCGCATAGGTGTTCGTATAGCTTTGGAAGTAGGCAATGTACTTCGCCTCCCCTTTGATTTTCCGGGCAACGCGCTGCTTCGCCTCCCGGATCTGCTGATCGATCGGAAGATCCGCCCGCGCCGCGAACTCTCCCGAGCCGCCCGCCGAGCAGAAAATGCAGCCGCCCGTTCCCAGCGTCCCGTCCCGGTTCGGACAGGTCACCTTTGCCGAGAGGGAAAGCTTGTAAACCTTGCAGCCGTATGTTTTTTTCAGATAGTCTCCCAGCAGCATTCCGGCCCCTGTCATCCGATCGGCATGTCAAAATGGCGGAGACGCTCAAAGAGCAGTTCATCCTCCGTCTGAATGTCCTCGCTTTGCTCGATCTGTTTCCGGATCTGCAGCATCTCCTCATCCGTCCGCGCGATGGTCTCCGCCGACTCCTTCAGACGCCGCATGATCTCCTCCTCATTCTCCACGGACTGCTTGTACTTCAGCTGATGCTCCAGCGAAGCCCACCAGTCCATGGCGATCGTGCGGATCTGCACCTCCACCTTCATGTCCCGCTTGCCGGTCGCGAAAAATACCGGGACTGTCACGATCAGATGCAGGCTTCGGTACCCGTTCGGCTTGGGATTCTTGATATAGTCCTTCTGCGTGACCAGTGTGATATCGTCCTGCTGGATCAGGGCATCCGCCAGAAAATATATATCATCGATATAGGCGCAGACCACCCGCACCCCGGCGACATCGTTCAGGCTGCGCTCGATATTGTCCACCGTCGGCATCAGCCCCTTGCGCACCATTTTCTCCATGATGCTCGTATTGCGCTTCAGTCTCGTGGTGATGGATTCGATCGGATTGCGCTTGTGGCTGATCTGGAATTCCGTGTTCAGCACGTCAAATTTGGTGCGCACTTCCTTGATCGCGCAGGTATACATCATCATCAGATCCTGATAATCCACCATGTTGCCCAGCATCTGCTTGGTCTGACGGTAAAGCATGTCCGCGGAGACCTGCTGCAGCGGGGACAGATTCGCGGGGAGATTCCCTCCCAGGGCCTGCTCCATGGCTTCTTCCATCATCTTTTCCAGGGATTCTCCCATCCCGGGATCCTTCTGATCACTCATTTTCGTGTCCTTTTCTCAGTCTTTGGTTGTTTTGGCCAGTTCAAAATGATACCGCACAATGCCCAGATCCACCTTGCTGAAGACGCCGCCGAGATCGGTAAAATTGACACTTCCGTCATCTTTTAACTCGATCCGGAACTTCTGCTGGTTGATGGCAGTCGGGGCCAGCAGGGCATATTCCACGCCCTTACGGAACCATTCCGGCGAAGCGGCCGTTACATTGCTCACCTGCTCTGCGGTTTTGGAACGGTGTGCTTTGCCCGTATCCCTGCCGTATCCGATGGCGATCACGATCACCAGACGCTCCCCTTCCGCGATCTGCGCCGGAACGTTACCGGCATTGAAGGTGCCTGCCCAGCAGGTATTCAGACCCAGCGTCTGCGCCAGCAGGACGATCTTTTCTCCGTAGAAACCGATGCGTTCGTCCAGATCCTGCCCCTCAGGCCCGACCATGGCGATGACGCTCGGCGCGGTGGAAAGACCCATCGCACGATTCAGCAGGCGATTGAAGGTCTTGCCCGCATCCGAAAGTAGCTGCAGATGCAGATTTCCTGCCTGATTGCATTCCGCGATACAGGCATTTAAGGCATCCAGCTTTTCCTGCTCGATGGCCTTCTCCAGGTAATTGCGGACGGAGTGCCGCTCTTTCAGTGCTTCCAGTTCTGTCATGTTCACTTCCCCTTTCGATTGTGTTTTTTCAGATGTCCCCTCATCTTCCAAATATTGTAGCTTGCGGTTTCAGGCGATCCTCAGATCAGCAGATCCTCCAGACTCCGCTTCGGCACATAATGAATGCCCGCTTCGTCCCGGTAATAATTCGTGCTTCCGTTTTCCGGCACCTGTGTCAGAATGATCTCCTCCGCCGGCTTGCCGAGAGCGATCACCAGATTCGGAGACAGATGCTCCGGCAGCCCGATGGCTTCGATCAGATCCGCCCGCTTGAAGCTTCCGATCATGCATCCGCCGAGGCCCTTCTCAGCCGCTCCCAGAAGCATGGTCTGTGCCGTGATCCCCACATCCCGTACAAAGACTGCCTCGTTCGGCGCAAGCTGCGTATCAATGCAGATCACGATAAACGCGACCGGCTCCGTCCCGGGATAGGGAAGATGCAGCTCCGGCAAAGCCCCCGCCCACATGGTGGTCGGCTGGATCCTTGCGACCTCCTCTTCCTCATATGCGATGTGGAACTTCAGGGCCTGACCGTTTTTGCTCGAGGGACAGATCCGCGCGAGATCCACCAGCTCCAGCAGTTCCTCCTTCGTGATTTTTCTGCTTCTGTCATATCCACGGTAGCTTCGGTTCTTTAATACCAGTTCTCTTAAATCCGACATTCCGCCGCTCCTTTCTGCCCTTGCGGGTCATGGTTTTTCCATCTCGCTCTCGCCCGTCGCATAATCGATTTTGATTCCGGGCTGAACGTTATATACAAACACATTAAAACAGATTCCCTCTCCGTTATCCTCCGTAGAGTAAGCCTCCATATGCACCCCTCTGGCGAGAAGCTCTCCCCTGTAAAAGCACGGTGTTACACGATAAAGAACATGATTCCCGGTGTCTTCGATATACGCCATCACCTGCATCTCAAAAAACAACATTCCTCCGTGATTCATATACCGTGTTCCGGTGATCAGGTTTTTCTCGTTCGCATTTTCTCCGGTCAGAGCATATGCAATCAGGTGACTGCGATTGTACAGGTAATTATCCTCAATCAGATCCGGATATTTGATGGTGTGCCAGCCGGTGGGACGGACCGCACCGATCTGACCTCTCGGTTCCGTCGGCATCAGCGCCTCGCACAGATTCGCCGTGGCGACTCCGCATCTACCGAGCTCATCCAGATCACTGTAATACTCGAATTCCGGGTTCTGTTTATCCGCCTCCGTAAACTCCGGGAGATTCCCATTCAGTTCGACATACATCTCTCCCGCATACGCCGGAACCGTTGTCAGATCCAGCTCCGCAAAATCCAGAAGATACGTAGGTTCGGAGGGCTCGATGGCTTCTGATGCTTCCTCATCTTCCGCTGCCGTTTCCTCTTCCGGTACTTCTACTCCGCTCTCATAGACATTCACCGTATCGGATGGCCCGAAATTCGTATCACTTTCAGCAGATGCCCCGGACGCACTCTGCAGATGCTCCATTTTTTCCGTGATGGCCACCATCAGAATCAGAGGCAGAAGGAGCATCACTACGATAGCGCCCAATCCGACATATTTAATTACATTCCCGGGATTCGACCTGTTCAATGATTCCGTGTTCCTTCCACTTAGCGCGGCTTGCAGTTCCCACAGGGTACATATCCCAAAGCTTCCAGTTCCTCAATGGTCATGTCGGTATAACGGCGATTTTTTGCTTTCATCTGGTTCACACTGGGACATGTCGGATAATGTATACGTTTTGTATTGGCATTCAGTACATAGGTATATTCTCTCGTATCATCCGTAAAAATCTCATGAGGCCGTTCTTCCTCAGCAGCGTCCGCATCCTCCTGAGGGGTTTCTTCTTCGCCGGATTCTTCGATTGCCTCATCCTCCGGAATACTTCTGCTGTCTGTATCCTCTGCCTCCATGTTCCCTGCA
>JAEEGF012068153.1_pt1 | contig 13875 bp, 11 predicted proteins | sample 9134171 | NCBI WGS metagenome assembly JAEEGF01 (sample SAMN16246542, study PRJNA631951) | gut metagenome | biome: gut microbiome; feature: rumen; material: AP-attached | host: Bos | place: Iran: Karaj | collected 2018-10
GGACCTTAGGCGTTAGTCAACGATAACCAGTTATAAAGCCTGCTACACTCACAAGAAGGAGGGGTAGCAGGCTTTTGCTTTAGTAGTCTTCCATTACACATACATATTTTTGATTCACCTCCATAGTGAAATCTCTTCACGCATGACACAAAAAAATGCGGATTTGTTTTGTATTCTGCCGGCATATATATACTTTTGCAACGATGGATGGTATTAACCGGATATGTTAATAAATCAACACTAAGGTGAAACAAATCACGTTGCTACTGTTGCTGATGTTGTTTCGGCTGAGCTCCCTGGCTCAGGGTTGGCCAGCTGACTATGAAGGCGTAATGCTGCAAGGCTTCTATTGGGACTCCTTCTCGGAGACTTCATGGACTAACCTGCAGGCGCAGGCCGATGAGATAGCTCCCTACTTCCAACTTGTTTGGGTGCCGCAGAGCGGATGGTGTAATACAGACCGTAATATGATGGGGTACACGCCTGTCTATTACTTTAATCAGAAGAGTTCCTTTGGCTCCGAAGCCCAGTTGCGTAGCATGATTGCTGCTTTTAAGCAAAGAGGAACGGGTGTGATAGCCGATGTGGTTATCAATCATCGCGAGAACATGGGTCGGAACGGGTCGTGGGTGGATTATCCTGCCGAGACCTACAACGGGCAGACCTATCAGATGCTGCCTTCCGATATTTGTCTGAACGATGACGAAGGCAAGACGGCAGAATGGGCCAGTCAGCATGGTGTTTCATTGTCAGAGAATAACGATACAGGCGAGGGCTGGCCTGGTTGTCGCGACCTCGATCACAAGAGCCCTAATGTGCAGGAATGCGTTAAGGCTTATCTGAAGTTTCTCCTTGAGGATATAGGTTATACAGGCTTCCGTTACGATATGGTCAAGGGTTTCTATGCCTCTTTTATCGCAGATTACAATACCTATGCTCAGCCGGCTTTCTGCGTTGGCGAGTATTGGGACAGTACCAATAAAATCCGTCAATGGGTGAACAACAGTAAGGGTTATGTGTCCGACAAGCCTACCAGCGCTGCCTTTGATTTTCAGTTCCGCTATCGTATGCGCGATGCCGTTAACAGTCGTGATTGGCGTAATCTGGGATACGATGAGAAGCCCCTTTCTGCCGACAATAATTATAAAAGGTATGCTGTTACTTTCGTGGAGAATCACGATACAGAAAAGCGAAGCAACGGAGATGAGCAAGATCCCATCCGCACAGATACTCTTGCTGCCAATGCCTATCTGTTGGCTATGCCCGGAACGCCTTGTATCTTCTACACACATTGGCAGGATAATCGCTATGCCATTAAGCAGATGATTTTGGCTCGCCGATTGGCAGGCATTACCAACACTAGTGCCAGTCAGCAGAAAGCCAGTACTCAGCATTACTATGCAGCAGCTACTACGGGTAAGCAGGGAACTTTGCTCTGTGTGGTAGGCGATACGCCCCAGAATTATAATGTGAGCAAGACCCAATATACCGAGATTCTTTCCGGCAAAGGCTATCGCTATTGTTTAAGCCGGAGCGCCAATACCGTATGGATGGATGTGCCAGACGGCATCTACGCAGCACCTCTGAAGGTCAAGCTTACGGCTGCCAGCAACCTCTCTGGAGGCAGCATCGTCTATACCTTGGATGGTTCAGAGCCAACGGCGGAGAGTTCTCAACTGACAAGTGGCGCGATACTCAACATAGAATCTTCCTGCACCCTCCGGGCAGGCATTCTTTCAGGAGGAAAGGTTACGGGTGTTCAGCAACGGGAATACAAGATTTTTCAGCCGCACGATATTACCCTCCATGTCTGTTCCGATGTTACTTGGACAGGCATGACTTTTTATGTCTGGGACAATGCCAACAAGCAACTCAGCGGCAACTGGCCAGGAAAGCGAGTCAACACCACTAAGACCATAGAGGGCAAACGATGGTACTATCAAACTTACGAGCTTACTTCCCCAGACCAATACCTTAATCTGGTGGTAAGCACCACATCCGGCAATAAACAGACTGTGGATATTACGGGCCTCCGTTCCGATAGCTACCTTTGTATAACAGGTACTCAAGACGCAGGCAAATACATGGTAGAGGACCAAACGGCGGAAAAGGAAACTGGAATTAAAGCTATGTTTAATAATTCTGCGATAAACACTCCCCTAAAGGGGGAGCGGGGAAGCGGCCTCTCGTCTCTCAATTCTCAATCAGTTTACGACCTGAGTGGACGTAAGGTAAATTCACAATTCATAATTCATAATTCACAATTGAAGAAGGACATCTACATCATTAATGGCAAAAAAAAGACGGCACCCTGAGGGTGTCGTCTTTTTAAGACTTTTTTTGTTCAGTCGTCTTGATTACTCAGCTACGGGAGCAGCAACAGAATCACAAGTTGTTGTGTCAGCGCTGCAAGTAGTGTCACAAGTCTCAACAGCGGTAGTGTCGATTGTATCGGCAGTTTCCTCATTCTGAGCGGTAGTGTTACCACAAGAAGCGAAAGATACAGCTACTACAGCTGCGAACAAAAATGCTAACTTTTTCATTTTTTTTGCTTTTTTAAATCTGTAAAACAATCAATTGCTTATTAAAACGCTGCAAAGGTACGGAGTTTTTCAATACGTTGTATCTTTTTTTATTATTTTTTTTAATCTTTTTTTGAGATTTTTTTGTAACTTGCTGAAAATCAGAGCGGTTTGTTTTTACTCTTTTTTTTGATTTTTTTTATAAAGTTTACTTTTTGACGTTTTTGCGGTTACTTCAATAAGCAGCTTCAAACTTACTTTTGAGTGAAAAAAGAATAAATTTTCAAATTAATTTTTGTTTATCTCTTGGTTAATTGTAACTTTGTCCCCATGTACGACTTCAAAGGCAAGAAAGCCGCATATTTTACATTAGGCTGCAAGTTGAACTTTGCTGAGACAAGTACGGTCGGCAAACAGCTCAAGGAGGCTGGCTTGGAAACGGTTGGCAGAGGTGAAGTAGCTGATATATGTATTATTAACACTTGCAGCGTTACTGAGGTGGCAGATGCTAAGTGCCGTCAGGCTATAAGCAAGATGGTTCGCAGGCATCCCGGTGCTTTGGTTGTTGTTACAGGTTGTTATGCGCAGTTGAAACCTGAGCAGGTGTCGGCCTTGGAAGGTGTGGATTTGGTTTTAGGCAGCGAGCAGAAAGGCCAGATTCTGAATTATATTGCAGAGCGCTTGCCCATGATGCCGGAGGAAAGGGCGCTTGTGGCACATGAATATCATACCAGCAAGACAGCAGACATTCGAAGTTTTGTTCCCAGTTGTTCTTGTGGCGACAGAACCCGTTATTTCCTAAAGGTTCAGGACGGATGTGACTATTACTGTACTTATTGTACTATTCCCTTTGCCAGAGGAAGGAGCCGGAATGGCAGCATACAGTCTATGGTGGACCAGGCTCAAGAGGCAGTCCGATTGGGTGGGAAAGAGATCGTGATTACGGGCGTGAATATAGGTGACTTTGGCAAAAGTACAGGCGAATCTTTTCTGGAACTGATAAAAGCCTTGGATAGGGTGGAAGGCATAGAACGTTATCGCATCAGTAGTATTGAGCCAAATCTGCTTACGGATGAAGTTATACAGTTTTGTGCCCAGAGCAGCAGATTTATGCCTCATTTTCATATTCCCCTACAGAGCGGAAGCGATGAGGTGCTCCGACTAATGCATCGTCGGTATGACACCCTTTTATTTAATAATAAGGTAGCGCGCGTGCGCGAGCTAATGCCAGATGCTTTTATAGGGGTAGATGTGATAGTGGGTACACGAGGCGAAACTGACGAACTGTTCCTTGAGGCACTTAATTTTATGGAGAAGATAGATGTGAGCCAGTATCATGTTTTCAGTTATAGCGAACGTCCTGGTACAAAGGCTCTGCAGATTCCTTATGTGGTATCTGCCCAGCAAAAGCATGAACGCAGTCAGCAGGTAATTGCATTAAGCCAGAAAAAACTGCGTGGTTTCTATGATCGGTTTGTAGGGCAGGTGAGACCTGTGCTATTGGAACACAGCAGAACGAAAGGTATCATGCATGGTTTCACTGATAATTATATAAAGGTGGCTGTACATACCACGGAGGAAATGGATAATAGAATTGTAAATGTTCGTCTTGGTAAATGGGACGAAGAGGAGGAACTGCTAATAGCAGAATTGATATGAAAAACATAGCAATAGTAATACTGAATTGGAATGGGGCAAGCATGCTTCGGAAGTTTCTGCCCTCAGTACTGAAATTTAGTCAGGAAGCTGAGGTGATTGTGGCTGATAATGCCAGCAAGGATGATTCGCTGAAGGTGATGGAGACAGAGTTTCCGGAGGTGAGAACCATAACCCTTGATAAGAACTATGGCTTTGCCGAGGGGTACAATCAGGCTTTAAGGCAAGTTGAGGCAGAATACTACCTGTTGTTGAACAGTGATGTGGAAGTAACAGAGGGTTGGTTACAACCCATGCTTACTTATATGGATGCTCACGAGGATGTGGTTGCTTGTCAGCCTAAGCTAAGATGTGAGTGGAACCGCTCTATGCTGGAATATGCAGGTGCCTGTGGCGGATACATCGATTATCTGGGCTATCCTTTCTGCAGGGGAAGAATCTTCAATACTGTAGAGGAGGATTTGGGTCAGTATGATTCGGTGGTTCCTGTTCTGTGGGCTACGGGGGCTGCACTGATGATACGTAGCAAGCAGTATTGGGAGGCTGGTGGTCTTGATGCCCGTTTCTTTGCCCATCAGGAGGAAATAGACCTTTGCTGGCGCTTGAGAGCAAGGGGATATAAGATTGTATGTGTACCCCAGAGCGTGGTGTACCATGTAGGTGGTGCTTCGCTACCAAAGCAAAACAGTAAGAAAACTTTCCTGAATTTCCGTAACAACATGATATTGCTGTATAAGAATCTGCCTGATGACCAGTTAAAGGATGTGATGCGCCGCCGCTTCTGGCTGGATGCTTTGGCATGTTTGTATTTCTTCCTTACGCTTCAGTTGGGCAGTTGTATTGCCGTATGGAGTGGACGTTGGGCTTTCCGTAAAATGAGGTCGGATTTCAAGGAGGATCGTAAGAGAAATATGCAGGCTACTGTAGTACATTCCAGGGAATTCCTGTTTCCCAAAAGTCTTTTGTGGCAGTATCATGTCAAGGGGAAAAAGACGTATAATGAGTTGGTGAGTTGAAAGTTATAGAATTATGAAGAAAATACTGTTATTTACGATATTGTTACTGGTATGTTTGATGCCGGCAAATGCTGTGCTGAAAGAACGTGATTTAGCTCGCACCTTGGGTGTGCTGAAGGCTGAGCTGCAAACAAAATACGAGCAGCAGCAGACCTTTATGGCCATGTACGAACAGCAAGGAACACAGCAGCATCAGCAGTTGGTCAACTATATGCACCAGTGCGAGCAGATAGGTCTGATGCTCTACTCGCAGACAACTGACAATACCTTTGATATGGCATACGCCTGTCAGCAGGCTACCAACTTGTTTCACGACCTTCATAACCGTGACAGCAAGATGCATCAATACGAAAAGATTATTGCTCGCATTAAGCAAGAAATAGAAAGGTACGATGCATTGATTCAGTCGCTAAAAAGTATGCCGCCTGTAAGTCAGGCAGACGCTGACAGCGTGCTGACGGAGAATGACAGTATCCTGATGCAGGCTATTGATTCTCTGGCGGAAAAGAAGGATTCTCTGCTTGAAGTCAGGGATAATCTGAGGGAAAAAGACCTGAAGATGTTAGAACGTGCCGAGGCAGAAGGTGGAAAAGCAAACCCGGAACCTCTGTATCTGTCGGGACAACAGCTTAAGGATCGTGCCGCCTGTTTGAAGTATGCAATCATTCTGCGTGATAATATGCAGGGGTTTCTCGAAAAACTGGATGCGGAAAACACCTATTATAAGAGTGTGAGCGGAAAGGTAGAGGAACTGAATCAGTTTGCAAGGAGCAGGTATAAGTTGTTACAGGACAACATCTTCAAGAACGGAGGCGATAATTTCTTTAAGATTCTGAAGACCTTTCCTATTCAGATGATGATGGCCAAGGGTGCTATGGATTCTAAATACAAGCCTTTTGAAGGGCATGAAAAGACTTATTCTGAGTGGCGTGGTGCCCCGGTGTTATTTATTAGTGTATTCCTGATATTCTACCTGGCTCTTTCCCTTTTTGTCAGTTATGTTGTTCTCAGGTGGCTGTTACCCAAGAGGTGGCGTAGTGATGCTTTCAAACTGAAGCGTCAGATGCTGAATAATGTTGTTGGTATAGCCTTGTTTGCTGTTATTGTAATGATTGTCCGTTCGTCCATTCATCGGAATTTTATACAGATGGGAACGGCCCAGATAATTAATATGGCTTGGTTGATGGAGGTTATCTTCCTGAGTCTGTATATACGTCTCAAGGGCGAGCAGATGCGTCATGCGGCCATTATTTATCTGCCTCTGATGTCCCTTTCTTTTGTCGTAATCCTGTTCAGAATCGTTCTGATTCCCAATTTGATGGTTAACCTTATATTTCCTCCTGTCTTGTTAGGCTTCTGCATTTGGCAATGGAGGGTATCTAAGAAACATCGTGGTTATCTTCCCATGCTCGACATCATGTATATGCATGCAACCAGTTTGGTTATGGTTGTGGCTTGTTTGGCATCGTGGGTAGGTTTCTCGCTGTTTGCGGTGCAGATAATGATTTGGTGGACATTCCAGTTGACTGCTATTATGACGGTAACGTGCATATACTATCTGATGGAGATGTACGAAGAACGTGTTCTGTTGTCTAAGTTACGTCCGGACCTGAAAGAAAAGAAAGAAAACGGTGAAGACATAGCTGACGAGATGAAGGAACTGAAGAAGAAAATCCAACATGGCGACTATATATCCGAAACATGGGTTTATGATCTCTTTAAGCTTACCTTGGTTCCTGTTTTCGCAGTCGCTTCGGTCTTCTTTAGTATTTATTGGGCTTCCCGAGTGTTCGAGATGACAAGTCTCTGCGAGTCTTTCTTCCGTATGGATATTGTTAATCAGAAGGACCTGATTCGTATTTCCCTGGATCGCATGAGTGCAGTGGTTGCATTATGGTTTGTGTTCCGTTATCTTAATTATGGAATTCGCGGATTCTATTGTCATTACAGACGTAAATTGCTCGCTGAGAATGAAACGCTGAACCTGACCTTGGCGCGTAATGTCATAGGCATTCTATGTTGGGGTATCTATTTCATTATTGTATTGGTGGTGCTGGATGTACCAAGGAGCGGTATCAGTATTGTCGGAGCAGGTCTGGCTACAGGTCTTGGTTTTGCCATGCAAAGTATTCTGGAGAACTTCTTCTATGGTATCTCGCTGATGACAGGACGAATTCATGTTGGTGATTATATAGAATGCGACGGTATTGCCGGAAAGGTGGAAAGCATTACATACCAGAGTACACAGATTGTAACAGCTGACGGTTGCGTAATAGCGTTTATGAATAGCGCTCTCTTCAGTAAGAACTTTAAGAATATGACGCGCAACCACCGTTATGAACTGATAAAGATTCCTGTTGGTGTGGCCTACGGCAGTAATGTGGAGGAAGTGCGTAAGATGATTACGGAAGCCCTGATGCCTGTATGCTTGGAGAGGAATGCCGACGGACAGTGCATTACTAACGTTGAGGAGCAGCCTCTGAAGGTGGCTTTTGTGGATTTCGGTGATAGCAGCGTAGATTTGGCTGTCTGCATCTGGATGCTGGTAGAGGAGAAAGTCGCGTTGACAAGCCGTGTAAAGGAAATCATCTATAACACGCTGAATGCGAACAATATAGAGATTCCTTTCCCCCAGCGGGATGTTCACATCAAGAACAACTAAGCCACTCCTTACAGATATTCGGGCAATTGGAACAACTTGGTTCCGTTGCTGCCTTTAATCAGGATGGTTTTGCCCGAAAGGGGATTGTTGGCAAGTTCCTTTTTGACTTCTTCCACATCCTTGAAATACCTGGGGCTGATACGTATGTTCTGGTAGTTGAGTGAAGCAAAGTTCTCTCCAACCAGCCAAACTTCTTCCAAAGGCATTCCTGCTAAAACATCCATAATCTTGCGGTGCTCCAATTCACTGTCGGCTCCCAGTTCGCGCATATCGCCAAGAATAACCATCTTATGTTTTGAGTCTATAAACTGGAAGTTGGTAAGCGCGGCAATCATACTGCTGGGATTGGCATTGTAGGCATCCACAATCAGAGAGTTCTTCCCACTGTTTCGGAACTCGCTTCTGCTATTGCTGGGCCTATAGTTTTCGATAGCGTGACAGATCTGTTCGGGGGTTATGCCGAAATGCAAGCCAATGGTTACAGCCGCCCGCAGATTAGATATGTTGTAGGCACCAATAAGCTGTGTCTGTATAGTGTGCCAAGGTGCATCATCATCGCTTCTCCACTTCATTTTTACAAATGGATTACAATCCTCGACACGGCCTTCGATGTAAGGAATAGCGTTGCTGTGCAACTGGAACCCGCGTTCTTCTGCCATCTCTAGCAAGTCTTCGTCCATTGCGTTGATGAAAATGGTTCCCTCGCGCTGACGTAAATCATCGTACAATTCTCCTTTTGTTTTCTTTACGCCCTGAAAGGAACCAAAGCCTTCCAGATGAGCGCGACCTACATTAGTAATCAGACCGTAGTTAGCCTTTACTATGTTGCATAGAAATGCAATCTCACCAGGATGATTGGCACCCGTCTCTATAATAGCTATGTCGTGTTCTTTAGTAATACGGAGTATTGTACGGGGAACACCCAGATGGTTGTTCAGGTTTCCTTCTGTAAAGAGAACATTACGTGCTTCCTGTAGTACACAGGCTATCAGCTCCTTTGTGGTTGTTTTCCCATTTGTGCCAGTTATTTGGAGTATGGGAATGTCGAGTTGCTGTCGATGATAGGCTGCAAGGTCCTGAAGTGCTTTCTCGGGATTCTCGACAGCAATAAACCGTTTGTCATCTTTTGGAGCAAATTCTTTTTCGACTACCGCATACGAGCATCCTTTTTCCAATGCAGAAGCAGCATAATGGTTACCGTTGAAAGAGGCTCCTTTCAAGGCAAAGAAAACAGATCCTGCTGGGCAGTCTCTGCTGTCTGTCGTTATAATGGGATGCTGTTGGAAGATTTCATATATTTGTTCTGTCTTCATATTAATTGTTTTTTTTACATTTTATGGCACAAAGTTAACTCATTTTTCCGATAATTTATAAATAATGTATAACTTTGTGCCAAATTACCAAAAAATATATGAGAGGTCTGCTGCCTTATACGATAAATGTGGGAGGAAAACTTATGGATTTGAGTGAACCTCAGGTCATGGGTATCCTTAACATCACGCCAGATTCTTTTTATTCGGAAAGTCGGAAGAACACCGAAGAAGAGATTGCCGGACGTGTGAATGCTATATTGGCAGAAGGCGGATCGATAATAGATGTTGGTGCGTATAGCAGCAGGCCTGGAGCCGACAATATTTCTGCAGAGGAAGAGAAAGACCGCCTGCGTGGTGCGTTGCAGATTTTGCGCAGGACGGCTCCCGAGGCTGTAGTAAGTGTAGATACGTTCAGGGCCGATGTTGCCCGAATGTGTGTCGAGGAATACGGTGTGCAGATTATCAACGACATAAGCGGCGGTCAGTTGGATCCGCAGATGTTTGAGACGGTTGCCGCCTTGGGTGTTCCTTATGTTTTGATGCATATGAAAGGTAATCCGCAGACCATGCAGCAAGAACCGCACTATGAAGATTTACTGACGGAAATGTTGCAGTATTTCGGGAGTAAAGTACAGCGATTGCATGAACTTGGTGTAAAGGACATCATTCTTGACCCCGGTTTCGGTTTTGCTAAGACAATGGACCATAACTATGAGCTGATGAACCGCTTGAAGGACCTGAGTGTGCTGGAGTTACCTATACTGGTAGGTGTGAGCAGGAAATCCATGATATATAAGTTGCTGGACGGTACTCCAGAGGGAGCACTTAACGGAACGTCTGTACTGAATACTTTGGCATTGCTTAAAGGTGCAAGCATTCTCAGGGTACATGATGTGAAGGCGGCTGTTGAGGTTGTGCAGATAGTTAAAAAGATGCTGGCATGTTAGAATTTGGTATAAAAGACTTGGTTGACATTCTGCTTGTGGCAATTGGTCTCTACTATTGCTATAAGGTCATGAAGCAATCACGTTCCGTAAATATCTTCTACGGAGTGTTGATCTTTATCAGTTTCTGGATTATTGTCAGCAAGGTGTTGGAGATGAAATTGGTGGGTGGCATCCTTGACAAATTGGTTAACGTAGGTGCTATAGCCATCATAATCCTGTTTCAGGAGGAAATCAGACATTTCTTCTATAGGATGGGAGCCCGAAGGAAGGTCCACAGATTTATTAATTTTTTCCGTCCTGACAGGAAGAAGGATTTCTCGGAGTTCGTTCACGAGAGGGAGACTATTTTCCCCATCGTTATGGCATGTCTGAATATGAGCAAACAAAGGGTAGGAGCCTTGATTGTGTTGCAGAACAACCTTCCTCTGAACGACTTCGTCCGTACTGGCGAGATAGTAAATGCCAAGATTAGTCAGCGTCTGATAGAGAATATCTTTTTTAAGAATAGTCCGTTGCATGATGGGGCCATGATTATATCTAACAATAAGATTACTGCTGCCGCCTGTATCCTGCCCATCAGTCATGACTTGGATATTCCCAAAGAATTTGGCCTACGTCACAGAGCAGCCAAAGGCATCAGTCAGGAGACAGACGCTTTGGCTATTGTGGTCAGTGAAGAGACGGGCAGTATAAGCGCAGCCTACAACGATGTGCTGAAGGCCCATATATCGGCAGAGGAGTTAGAGCATCTGCTTATGAGGGGAAAGTTCTGAAAGTGAAAAAGACCCCCCAACCCCCTTTAGGGTGGAGGAAGTGAAGAATAGATTGAATTTAAACATATAAAAACAGATAGTATTATGACATTAATGGAGAAAATCATCGCCCGTGCCAAGAGCAACAAGCAGCGCATTGTGCTGCCTGAGAGTCTGGAGGAGCGAACATTGACAGCCGCAGATAAGGCTCTTGCCGACGACCTGGCAGAGATTATCCTGATTGGCAATCCCGATGAGATTTTTGCTTTGGGTAAAAAACTGGGACTCACCCATTTGGACAAGGCCGAGATTATCGACCCTGCAACAAGTGATGTAACAGACGAGTACGTGGAATTGCTGTATAATTTGCGTAAGAGCAAAGGTATGACTAAGGAGGAAGCTCGTGACAAGGTGCTGAATGATCCTCTGTACTTTGGCTGCCTTATCATTAAGAGCGGACATGCCGACGGTCAGATTAGCGGTGCCCTCTCTACAACGGGTGACACTCTGCGTCCTGCCCTTCAGATTATCAAGTGTGCTCCTGGCATTACCTGTGTAAGTGGAGCTATGCTGCTCATTACCGATAAACCCCAGTATGGCGAGGATGGCGTAGTAGTCCTTGGTGATGTAGCTGTAACGCCCGTTCCTGATGCTTCACAGTTGGCTCAGATAGCCATCTGTACAGCCCATACAGCTCGCAGCGTGGCCGGTTTTGCTGACCCGCGTGTGGCTATGCTAAGTTTCAGCACCAAGGGAAGCGCTAAGCACGAGGTTGTAGATAAGGTTATAGAGGCAACAAAGATTGCTCATAAGATGGAGCCTACCTTGAAACTGGACGGCGAATTGCAGGCCGATGCCGCTTTGGTTCCCTCAGTGGGAGAGAAGAAGGCGCCAGGCTCAGAAATTGCCGGTCATGCCAACGTATTGGTGGCTCCCAGTTTGGAGGTGGGAAACATTGGTTATAAACTGATACAGCGTCTGGCTGGTGCCGATGCCTTAGGCCCCATCTTGCAGGGTATTGCTCACCCCGTGAACGACCTCTCTCGCGGTTGTTCTGTAGATGATATCTACAAGATGGTTGCCATCACAGCCTGCCAGGCAATGGATGCTAAGTAAAGTTTAGAGTTTAGAGTTGATAGTTTATAGTTTAGAGAAACATGAAGATATTAGTCTTGAACTGCGGGAGCAGTTCCATAAAGTACGCATTGTACAACATGGATGACAAGAGCGTCATCACAAGTGGTGGTATAGAAAAGATCGGTTTGCCTGACAGCTTCATCACCGTAAAACTGAATGGTGAGAAGCATAAGATGGAGCGTCCCATTGCTGAACACACAGCAGGTGTTCAGTGGATATTCGAGGTACTGACAACAGGCGATTATGCTGTGCTGAAGAACCTTGAGGAGTTGGATGCCGTTGGCCATCGTATGGTACACGGAGGCGAGAAGTTCAACAAGAGCGTTCGCCTGACTCCTGATGTAATGGAGGCCTTTGCAGCATGTAACGACTTGGCTCCTTTGCATAACCCTGCCAACATCAAGGGCGTGAATGCCGTTTCGGCTTTGCTTCCCAACATTCCCCAGGTAGGCGTGTTCGATACTGCTTTCCATCAGACAATGCCCGATTATGCATACATGTATGCTCTTCCTTATCATCTGTATAAGGAGTATGGTGTTCGTCGTTATGGGTTCCATGGAACCAGTCACAGATACGTTTCACAGCGTGTTTGCGAGTTCCTTGGCGTTAAGCCCGAGGGAAAGAAAATTATCACCTGCCACATCGGAAACGGAGCCAGCATAGCAGCCGTAAAGGATGGTAAGTGTGTAGATACTTCCATGGGTCTTACTCCGTTGGAAGGCCTTATCATGGGAACCCGTAGTGGTGATATCGATGCCGGTGCTGTTACCTTCCTGATGGATAAATTGAACCTCGATACCAAGGGCATCAGCAACCTGCTGAACAAGCAGAGCGGTCTGGCTGGCGTTAGCGAAGGTAGCAGTGACTTCCGTGACATCCTTGCCGGTATTGCTGCTGGCAACGATAAGGCTCGTTTGGCTAAGGAAATGTACACCTATCGCATCAAGAAGTACATTGGCCAGTATGCTGCAGCTATGGGTGGTGTGGATATCATCCTCTTTACCGGTGGAGCAGGCGAGAACCAGTGGGAAGTGCGTGAAGGTGCTACCAAGGGTCTCGAGTTCATGGGTGTTAAGATGGACGACCAGAAGAACCGTTCCTGTCGTGCTACAGAGGCAATCCTCAGTACCGATGACAGTAAGGTTATCGTTTGCTGCATCCCAACGGATGAGGAGCTGATGATTGCCCTCGATACCCAAGCTCTCTGCTAACAGGAATAGTCCGTTCAATAATCATAAAGCGTAGCTCCATCAGGGCTGCGCTTTATTTGTTAATTTACTATTAATAGTAGCAATTGTTTCTATTAATACCTGCAAAAGAAGCCATTTTCCCGTACTTTCAAAAATGTAAAGATTATTCTTGTTCTATTGTTCTCTCCCCTTTGGGGGGAGTCGGAGAGGGACCATTTGCTGTCTCGTAGGGCAACAAAAATTTCCTAGTGAGGGAGCAAGTTTTTCTTGGTTTAGGAGAAAGTCAGGGGCATGTCGCTAAACTTTAGAATTGTCAAAAATAATCAATTTCAACTTAATGGCTCCATACGCCAACTTTTTTTCAACCTCCCATAAATCAAAAATGAGCGATGAGAGCCGATGGCTGTCGAACGGAAAGGACGGGAGGTTGAATCGTTCAACCTCCCGTCCTTTCCGCTCGACAGCCATCGGCTCTCATCGTTCATTTTTGATTTATGGGAGGTTGAAAAAACTAGGCGCTTGGAGCGCCATTAAGTTGAATGTGTTTTTTTATTGACAATTCTAAAGTTTAGCAACATGCCCCTGATTTCTCCTTAACCAAGAAAAGCTTACTCCCTCACTGGAAATTTTTTGTTGCCTCATGTGGCAGTAAATGGCCCCTCTCCGACTCCCTCAAAGGG
>JAEEGF012234290.1_pt1 | contig 13875 bp, 13 predicted proteins | sample 9134171 | NCBI WGS metagenome assembly JAEEGF01 (sample SAMN16246542, study PRJNA631951) | gut metagenome | biome: gut microbiome; feature: rumen; material: AP-attached | host: Bos | place: Iran: Karaj | collected 2018-10
TATCTCAGCATCGCGTCCGCGCTCTGGATGATGCCCTTGTCCTTACACATCTGGCAGATCCTTGTCGCGCTGGTGCCGGGGCTAACGACTATAGTTGCGCGCACCACACCATCGGGTGCTTTTGTAGGATCAGGAGCCTTTGTGGGCTCGGGCGCCTTCGTAGGTGCCACGGTGAGTGTCGGCGTAAACGTAGGCGTGGGTGTAAATGTCGGCGTTACGGTAGGTGTCGGCGTATCAGTCGGTGCAGGAGTAGGCTCAGGTGTCACATCGGCAGCTGAAGTCAATGTCGCTGCAGGTGTCGGCGTAAATGTTCCCGTCGGCGCCTTTGACGGAGTCGCGGCAGGTGCTCCGGTGTTTTCAGGAGTTCCTGTCATATCCGGCGTGCCGGTAGTCTGCGCTCCGGGCGTGAGCTTGTTCTTTAGCTCGTCCATATCGATATAGGTCGTGGGAACGAGGTTCACGTCGCTTTTAAGTACATATCCCAGTTCCTCAGCTCTTGCGCAGATCTCCGCATCGGACATCCCTTTATTTTTTGTTATGTTCGCTTTTATCGCGAGAACAGAAGCCGTGATCAGTATCCCGAACCCCAGTCCTCTCATGTAATATTTCTTTTTGTCGTTCAAAACTGTCCCTCTTTACCCGGTCTTAAGCGCCGTACAGGTCGATCACAAGCTTTACTTCCCCCTGTCCGACGGAAAGTTCTTTTGATATCTCGAGAACGCTCTTACCCTGTCTGTGAAGAGCGAGAATCTCGTCATTTTTGTTGTTCGAGACCATGAGATCAGGCATCTTTTGAGGCTCTGCAAAAACAGGTGCGGTGGTCTCCGGTTTTAATGCGGTCTTCGGTTCGCTCACGGCAGTCGTTCCGGTCTTCTTTTCCGCGGCTTTTTTCGTCGCAGTGCCCGTGCCGTCTTTATTTTTCTTTATCGCGGCATTGAGCTGTTTTGTGATCTTTACGACTTCCTGTACCGAACCCTTGAGATCCTGCTTTGCGTTCTGCATATCCGCGAGAGTCTGCTTTATCTCATCATCCTTCTCGTTCAGCATATTGTAGAGAAAGACCACATGATCGTGATTCTCGTTGATCTTTTGCAGGTTTGTCTCCGCAAATTCGTTCACCGACATGATCTTTTCGTTTGAGATACGGCTGAGTTCATCGTCGGTATGGATTATTATCTCTTCGGAAACCCGTTCCACGGCTTCTCGTGCCATCTTGTCGAGCACTGCCTGCCTGTCTTTTAATTCCTCTTCCGAAAAAGAGGAATCCTTTTGCTTATCCGATCCGTCATCGTTACCTGTAAAGATGACGCTCGCGATAAGCAGAACGATCCCTGTGATGATTAAAATGATCTCGACACCCATTTTTTCCCCTGTCAGACGGTGATGTCAAAGGTACTCCCCGTCAGTTTCTTATGTTCCTCGTTGTCTTTTTCTTCTTTTTCTTTCTTTTTGCGCTCAAACTCAAGACGCTCGTATTCGTTTTTGCTCTTTTCACGAGCGTCATGATGAGTGTCGGGCTTTCCGTTTTCGGTGGCGGCAGCCGTTCGCTCAGCGTTCCGCATGTTTTGCTGGTCCTGGTTCTGAGTGATGATCGGCTGCTCGTTCTGTACCTTTGAATCCTGATTTATCTTGTAAACGGAAGCCTCCTGTGATTTGGGAGCCACTACCAGTGATTCATAAGATATCGCCATTTTTTACACCTCCGTCAATAGTAAACATCGAGTTTTATATCGCCGTTCTCTTTGGTGAAAGTGCAATAGGTTGTATCTGTCTTTACGTAGTATACCGCATTTGAGATGATGACCTTGCAGCCCGGGAACATCGTGCCTTTTGCACGTACACGTCCGCCGACATAGTTGTCGATCTGCTCCTTGAGTTCCGCCAGCTTTTTATCTATCTCTTCGTTTCTTGCCGCCATCTTTTCCTTCTGGTCGTTCAGGCGCTTAAGCTGCAAAATCTTGTCTGCGGGAAGCTTTTCGCCGAGCTTTATCCTCTTTACGAGGCCCAGAAGCGTCGGCATCATCTTTTCTTCATCTTCGTGGTTCTGGTCGAGTTCTTTCCCGAGCGCCTGATACTCGTCGATGATTGCGGAATCGATACCGCATTCAAGAACGGTCGTAGTCCCCATCGAAGAACCGATGTTCTTTGCCGAGATAAGCGTGCCGGAATGGATCTCGCCGCCTGTGATGAATCCGTTCTTTCCGTCTGCGGAAACGTCGCCTTTTGCTTCGACGTTACTGTGCATGATGGAATCGGAAACAACGTATCCCCCCGCGATAACGGTGGAACGCTCGATAAACTTTGAGATAACGTTTCCGCCCGCCTTGATATAGCCCTTGTCCATGCCCTGGATACCGCGCTTCAGTACGATATTTCCGCCTGCGGTAAGGCTTGCGCCTTCAACGACGCCGTTAACCTCGATATTTCCGGTCGCTTTGATGGAATAACCGCCGTTGATGTTTCCTCGTACCAATACGTCTCCGTCGTAATCTATATCACCTGTCGATGCATCGAGGTTTGCGGGAACTTCATAAGTATTTGAAACGAAGACCATCTCGCCCTCAAGAGTCGCATGTCCGGATATTTCGGAATATGCTCTTAAGTTATCATCGGAAAGCTTAATGAACTTACCGACACGGAGCATCTTGTTCCTTACCTTTGTCTGCTTTAAAAGCTGTCCGCATACGTTGATGCCCGGCTTTCCGGGATCTGCGGGAGTAAGTTCCGCAAGAAGCTGGCCTTCTTTGACCTCGCTTATCATGTCGAGGTTGTGGAAGTCTACGGAACCGTCTTCGTTAACTTTCGGCTTTCTTGTAACGTCGGTATTAAAGAAATACTTGATCTCCGCTTCTTTTCCCTCTACGGGAAGCGTTGATTTTGCAAGCAGGAAATTCTTTAAATACTGACGGCCTTTGGAAAATTCTTCGATAAGCTTCTGATCGACACCGTATTTTACGCCGGCTCTTACAAGCTCGCTCACGATATCGTCCTTGCTGAGCATCTTTCCGCCTTCCATCGGAGGATAAAATTTACCGTAAGCGGTATTTTTGTCCTCTGAGATCTGGACGATGAGCTTTTCATCGATGACCTTGACCTTTTCGGGCGTAAGAAGCTGTTCCTTAAGTCCTGTAACGGGATTTGCGAGAAGTCCCGTGATCATGGTCTTGTCGTACGGATATCCGAGATATCTGTCAAGATAGATAATAACATCGAGCGGTGCTATCTCAGCAACGCCGCCCTCAATAGCAGGATACAAACAAATAAATGTTCCGTTGTTCTTTACTTTGAGTCTGAAAAATGCATCCTTTGCCATCCGTAACCCTCCGATAAGTTTTTTTAACCCTCTCCGTATATACAGTTCAGAAGAAAAGTTCTATGTTTGCCCCAAGCTTTACTCTGAGCTTCTGTATCGCTTTTGTGTGGAGCTGCGAGATACGCGACTCCGAAACTTCGAGCACAGCGCTTATTTCCTTAAGCGTGAGCTCTTCATAGTAATAGAGCACTATGACTTTTTTCTCTTTATCCGTAAGCCCTTCAAGCGCCTGGATGAGCGCCGCTTTTACGGCTTCGCGGTCCATGTTCGCACCGGGCTCGTAGTCCTCGGACTGTCCGCCGATGACCTTGGATATCCCTGCTTCAGACCCTTCCTCCATGTATTCGTCAAGCGAAACAAGCTGGGATGCCTTGGTCTGAGCCTGCCATTTGTCGAGTTCGTCGGTGCTTATCTGCAGAGCGGACGCTATCTCGTCGTCCGTTGCCGGGCGTCCGGTCTCCGCCTCTATCTTTGAATAGGCGGCATCTATCTGTTTCTGTTTCTGCCTTACCGATCTCGGGAGCCAGTCCATTTTTCTGATCTGGTCAAGGATCGAGCCTCTTATCCTTAAAGACGCGTAGGTCTCAAATTTAACGCCCATTCCGAGGTCAAATTTATCAATGGCATCGATGAGTCCGAAGGTGCCATAGCTTACAAGATCCTCATATTCGACATTATAACCGAGATAGATGGAAAGCTTTCCCGCTACGACTTTTACAAGGTTTGCGTAAGAAAGTATAAGCTTCTCTCTCAGTTCCTGTGACGGTTTCTTTGAATATTCTTCCCAGAGCCGGTCTTTTTCTTCAGTTGTCAGTTCCGTTGCCAGAGACATTGCCGATCATCCTTTGGTAATTGGTATTTTATGTTTCTGCCTGCCCGGGTTCTTCTCCCTCTTCTTCGGCATTTGCAGCTTCACCTGTTTCTTCTTCGTTCTCTTTTTCCGTTTCTTCTTTCACAAGCTCCTGCGCCCTGTTTTCCGCATCGGCATTGATCTTTTTTATCACCTTGGTGAGGATCGAACCGATAATGTAAAAAACAAGCAGTGTCGCCGAAACTATGAGAAGGCTGGGACCCAGTTTTACTTTGAAGATAAAGCAGGAAAGGCTTATTATGAACCCGGCCGTCAGCATGATGATGAGCGAAAGTGTTTTGTCTTTCATTTGACGTCACCTTACGATCCGCCGATTATACGGCATATGGTGTCTTACCTACCGATTTTATCAGAAGACGTCCGTCTTCGGGATAAAATTCTATGGTACGTCCGACAGATCCGCCGGTCTCCTGTGCAAGCACCGGTATGCCGAGTTCTTTCAAGGCCTTGAGAACGCCTTCGCTGTTTCTTTCTCCGACGCGCAGCATGTCATTTCCGTCTTTGAACGGGAACATCTGGGCTCCGCCGGCTATCTTGGAAACAAGCTTTGCTTTGTTTGCTCCGGCCTTTATAACGAGCCTGTGAAGCTCTTTTACGCCTGTATCCGCAAATTTTGCTATGGTCTCGTTATTCCTGATCTTTGTGCTGTCAGGGAGCATAACGTGGACCATTCCACATATCTTGGTCGTGGGATCATATATGACGCATCCTATGCAGGAACCGAGACCAAGTGTGGTGATGGAATCGGGTGCCTTGCATACATCCAACTCCGCCATGCCAATCTTGTGCATTATACCCATAAAAACTCCTAACAGATTCCGAGTGATGACATTATCTTTCCATATGATTCCATAGTAGGGATGAGAAGGAAGTAGCCATTTAAAGTGTCTTCTCCGGAATCATCGAATTCTGTTTCGATCATTACCGCTTTGTCACCGAGTTTACCGAACTCGATCGCCGGAACGGAAAGAACGGCGCCCGCCATGTCTCTTGACATGTAAGGGATACTTGCGTTTATCTTGAGTTTTGTGAGGTCAGAAAGTGAAGAAAGATAAGCGCCTGTGATGATGTTTCCGATCTCATGGAGCGCGGACTCGTGCATTTCATTGAGCTCATCCTCGTCCTTGAGGTCTACGAACATCATTTTACGGAGCAGACTATAGGCTGAAGGCAGATCCATGATGAACATCATCATGCCGTCAACGTCGCCGTCGAGCGTGAGAAGGATGCCGATGACCAGCTTTTCCTCTCCGCCCACCATCTGACAAAGGGCGTTAAAATCACATACCACAGCCTTTGGAACCTTAATGTCAACTTTTTGATTCAGCATCTTTGCGAGAGCTGTCGCCGCATGGCCCGAGCCAATGTTACCGATCTCTCTTAAGACGTCGAATTCCATCTCGTTCATGTTGTCCTGACTCATTTTGATACCCTTCCCGAAGTATGATATAAAACACCTCAAGCCTGCCGGAAATTTACTTATCCGGCAGGCTGTCCGTTTTTGTTATTTGTTGTCTTCGTCCTGTTTATCCTGGATCACTGTCGTGATGTTGAGGATGGAGATCAGGTCGTCGCCGCTCTTTCCTACGCCGCTTAAGAAAACGATCTTGTCTTCGGCAGCGTTCTTTGCAGAGGGCTTGTCGATGTTTTCCGGAGGGATGGTAAGAACTCCCTTTACGGCATCTACGATAACGCCTATCTTGCCCTGTGATTCGGGCTTTAAGATGAGGATCCTCGTGTCCTTCGTGAACTCGTCTTTTTCAAGTCCGAAGCGGGTCCTTAAGCTCATTACCGGAATGATCTCACCACGGAGATTGATAATGCCGTTGAAGTATTCCTGTGCCTTCGGGATCCTGGTGATGCTCTGCTGGCGAACGATGTTGTCGATGTAATTGATATCGATACCGTATCTCTCACAGCCGAGGACCACAACAATATACTGTTTGCTTTCCACAGTCGAATCGATCAGATTTGCTTCTGCCATTATGAATCCCTCCCATTAAACAAGTGTATTAACGTCGAGGATGAGAGCTATGTCGCCGTCTCCGAGGATCGTGGCGCCGCTGATCATCTTCGGGCTGTTGATGTATTTGCTGATGGACTTGATAACGATCTCCTGCTGTCCGATGAGAGTATCGATAACAAATCCCGCAAGGCTTTCACCCTTGGCAACTATAACGACCGTAAGGTTTTCATCGGGTGACTTGCTTGATTCGATATCAAGAAGCTGATTGAGTCTTACGAGCGGGATAACGGATCCGCGCAAGTTGATAACTTCGCTGGACTGTACATATTTGATATCCGAAACCGGAATATCCTCGATGGTCTGGATGGAACCGAGAGGAATAGCGTACTTTTCGGAACCGATCTCAACCATGAGAGCCTGGATGATGGCAAGTGTAAGAGGAAGTCTTACGATGAAGCTCGAACCTTCGTGGAGCTTCGACTTAACCTCAACGTCACCGCCGAGTTTTTCGATGTTTGTCTTAACAACATCGAGACCAACGCCACGTCCGGAAAGGTCGGAAACCTTTTCTGCGGTCGAAAAGCTGGGCTTGAACAGAAGGTCGATGGCTTCCTTGTCGGTAAGGAGGTCCGCCTGCTCTCTTGTGTAGAGACCGCGCTCAACGGCTTTGTTCTTAACCTTCTCGACATCGATTCCTTTACCATCATCGGTAACCTCAATGACAACGTTGTTACCTTCCTGGTAAGCGTTGAGGCTGATGGTACCTGTTTCAGGCTTGCCGAGCTTTACACGTTCTTCGGCGGTCTCGATACCGTGGTCTGCGGAGTTTCTGAGGAGGTGTGTAAGAGGATCGCCGATCTCATCGATAACGGTACGGTCGAGCTCTGTCTCCTCACCTGTGATATACAGTTCCATCTTTTTGTCGAGCTTCTTTGCAACATCCCTGATCATACGAGGGAATCTGTTGAATACGCTCTCGAGAGGAACCATTCGAACCTTCATTACAGACTGGTGAAGGTTTGTGATTATTCTTTCAAGATATTCTATCTGGTCGTTGAAATCGGAACCTGTCCTGTTGTCTCCGCCTTCACCGCTGCTTAAGGAAACAAGTCCGTTCTTTGCGATGATGAGCTCGGAAACGAGGTTCATGAGATCATCGAGTTTCTCGATATCAACACGTACGGAGCGGTTGACGATGGGCTTTGATGCCGTGGTCGCCGTAGGCTTCTTTGCCTCTGTGGCGCCTGCTGCGGGAGCGGCTGCGGGAGCGGCTGCCGCTGTCGTTGCGGCTGCGTTCTCTGCGGGCTTGGACTCTTCTTCCTCTTCGTCCTCGTCACGCTGAACATGCTTCTGAACGGTCTCTTTGTCAAGCTTTCCGATGCATACATGGTCGATCTCGGAAACGCTCATGATGGCCTTCTGGACCTTGTCAACGTCTTCCTTGGTGAGAATGACTACCGAGAAATCAAATTCAAACTTATCGTCTTCTATATCCTGAGTCGAAGGCTCGGTCTTTGCAACGGTACCGATCTCTTCAAGAGCCTTGAACACAAGGAATGCTCTTGCCGCCTTAAGGAGGCAGGATTCCTGGATGTAAACGGTGGCGCCGTATGCGTTCATGCCTTCGTCAATAGCGTTTTCAATAGCATGCACTTCGAAATCGGCATAAGTGAAATCTCTGAACTTTTCACCGTCGGCCGCTTCGCTCTTTGTCTCTTCTTCCGCTGCGGGTGCTTCCGCTGCTGCTGCGGCTGCTGCGGCTGCGGCTTTCTTTCCGCCCTTTTTCTTGGGTGCCGGAGCCTCAGCCTTTTCCGGTGCGGGTGCAGGCGCTGCTGCTGTTCCGTCGATGACTGCCTGAAGCTGTGTGATGAGATCCTGACAATCGTCATCGCCTTCGTTTCCGGCATTTACGATGGAATCAAGGATGGATTCGAGTCTGTCGAGGCCTTTGAACAAAAGGTCGACCGTGTTTGAATCCACTTTACGCTTTCCGTTTCGAACGTCGGAAAAAACGTCTTCCATCTTGTGGGTAAGCTCCTGCATTACCTTGTATCCCATGGTTCCCGCCATACCTTTAAGGGAATGTGCGGCACGGAATATCTCATTGATGGTATCCGCATTTTCGGGTTCCTTCTCGAGTATCAGAAGCTGCTCGGAAAGTGTCTGAAGGTGCTCTCTGGTTTCGTCGATGAAGATTTCGAGATATTGACTGACATCCATTGTTATTTTACCCCCGTGTTCTTTGTGATTTCGTGAGCAACGTCCTCAAGCGGGACCACGATGTCCGTAAGGCCCGCATCGATAACGACCTTGGGCATCCCGTATACCGTTGAGGTTTTTTCATCCTGGGCTATGACAAAACAATTGTTTTTCTGGGTAAGGTATTGGATGCCCATCGTTCCGTCACCGCCCATTCCGGTAAGCACACAACAGATGATCTCATCAAAGTCCGTTCCGACGACCGATTCGAAAAGAATGTCGGCACATGGCTTAAGAGCTGCTCTTGGTGGCTCTGCCGTATTAACATCGAACGCATATCCGCCGGGCACTTTTTTGAGTCTCAGCTGAGTCCCGCCCTGGGCAATGTAGACATTGCCTTTTTTGATGATCTCGCCGTCCATGGCCTCTTTTACTTTGAGGCGGCTGGAATTGTCAAGTCTTTCGGCGAGGGGCTTCGTAAAGCCGGCTGACATGTGCTGCACCACTATAACGGGTGCGTTGATGTTTGCAGGTATGTAAGGTATGACTTCCTGTAAAGCTTTGGGGCCTCCGGTGGAGGAGGCTATGAGTACCAGTTTTTTGGCATTGTCTCCCATCGGAACAAATCGCTTTGTCCTTCCCGTAACGTTTGCGAGTATCTCTCTTACGTTCATGGGAGAGACCACGTGGCCCGGCTTGATGCCTGATGATGCAGATGCGCTTTCCGCGGGCCTTATGCTGTTGAACCGGTTTTCGGAAGGTATTTCTTTCGGCTGTGACCTTTCCTGAGACAATGGTATCGTCTGCGGCTCGGCTTCAAATCCCAGATGGTTGATCCCGCTTGCTATCGCAAGCTTTTCGAGAAGTCTGTTCTTAAAGCCGTCGCTTTTGAAATCGAACAGATTCTCAGGTTTTGAGATGAAGTCGATCGCTCCGAGTTCCAGCGCCACGATAGTATGTTCACTGTCGGAAGAAAGGCTCGAACTTATGATGATGACGTTTGCTTTTATGCCCGCTTTCCTTACCGCCTCGAGGAATTCGATGCCCGACATTTTCGGAAGATTTATGTCGAGCAGTATCGCGTCGTAGGAAGAAGGATTCGACCGGACAAGATTAAAAGCGTCAAGGCCGTTATCACAAGTTTTGACCACTTCAAACCTGCTGTCGGAATTGATTATATCAGACTCAATTCTTCTCATGAGTGCAGAGTCATCAACAATCATTAACTTTTTCTTAAACATGATCGGATTTTGCTCCCAAATTGTTTATATTTACTCGGTTTTCACTCTTACACGCTCCAAAGCGAAGATATATGTGATGATCTTTTCCCGTTCTTCGTTTGATATCTCGATGAACTGCAGTTTGTTCTCATATGCTTCGCTGCTGAAGCCCACCTGCCGCACGAGCACTTCTCTGCACAGCAGGAACGGTATCTGGGATGTTATCTCCGGTATTTCCGGGATGACTATAAGCACGTCATCTTTTTTATATTCCTCAAGACTGTTGAACCTTAGGCCTCCGCCGCTTATATCGAGCATCGTGCCTTCTCTCATCCTGATGTCTTCGAGTTCGATCTGCTGCATGATGATCTTTTTGCGGCTTTCAGAAGGGTTTGCCTTCAGGGATCTGTAGAGCTGCACCTGATAATCCGTGAGTTTTGCGTATTTCACGGCAATTATGCAGTTCATTCGAAAATACTGTCGTCTCTGGTATTTCTCAAGAGGGGAAACTGTGCGGATCTTTGCAACATAGATGTTTCCCTCCTTCATGATGCCTTTTATCACGCATTTGCACTGGTAAAAACCTGAAGCCGTGTAAAACTGCACCGTGTAGACATCTCCCTCGTTAAGCTGCACAAGCCTGCTCTGGTAGATGGGGACCGTGATCTTAAGTTCATAGTCCGACAGTACCTGGACCAGGCTGCTGGTGTAAAAGGTGACGTCCTGCTCTCTGTCAATGCTGTTAGCACGTTTTACGAGCTGCATCAATATTTTTTTGCTTGATTCAAAAACGTACTTTGACATGGATACCTGATTGGGACGACTACTGGCCTTTTGAAGCGTTGGCCTTTTCCCTGTCTCTTTCTTCTTTCTTTTTCTTTCTGAATTTTGTCCTTATGAGATTTGAGAAAAGGAGCGCAATTCCCTTCTCTTCGTTCTCTGTGGGGGCCTGCCCGTCATTGTTCAGCTTTTCGGCAAGGACGGCGATGGCTTTTGCGGCAGGGCTCTGGGGGCTTGATATCGTGATGGGCTTCTGCTTCATGACTGCCTTTGAGATATTGTCGTCCTGCGGTATGGAGCCCACAAAATCGAGAGATATGTTTAAAAATTTCCCGACGACGTTTTTCATGTTCTCATAGAGCACAAGCCCTTCATCCTCGTTTTTCACGCGGTTTGCGACGAATTTGATCGTCGTGTCCCTCTTGGAAAACTCGGATTTTCTGTTGAGAGCCTTTAAAAGCGCGTAAGCATCGGTAATGGATGTGGGTTCGGGTGTCGCGAGGAGCAACACCTCATTTCCGGATGCGACAAATTCAAGCACGCTGTCGGAAATGCCTGCGCCTGTGTCTATGATTATCACGTCGGCGATCCTGTCAAGCTCTGCGAGCTTCTTTGTGAGGTAGAGCACCTGCTCTTTGTTCATCTGCGCGAGTTCCTGAATGCCGGAGCCGCCCGAGATGAATTTTACGTTTTCCGGTCCGTCGGTGATTATATCTGACAGATTTTTCCCACGGAACATAAGATCCGCAAGGTTTGCGGTGGGTCTTATTCCGAGCATGACCTCGATGTTTGCGAGACCGAAGTCCGCATCGAGAAGCACCACCTGTTTACCGAGTCTGCTCAAGCATATGGCGAGGTTCAGCGAAAGGCTCGATTTTCCCACACCGCCTTTTCCGCTGGTAACGGTTATGACTCTCGCAGAAGGCTTTACTTCAGACTCGGAGACCATTTTTCTCAGTTTTTCGGCCTGGTCCATCAGTTACCACCTCCCAGCAGCTGCTTTGCGACGGACTGCGGATTTATCTTGCTGATGTCATCCGGGACGTTCTGTCCGTCGGTAGCATATGAAAGCGGCGCGTCGGTGAGCATCTTTATGTTGAATATGTTTCCGATGCACTCCGTCTCGTCAAGTTTTGTGAATATAAGGTTGTATTCCGCAATCTCGGAATATGCTTCCGTGATGCGCACAAGATCTTTGTATTTTGTGGCCGCGGAAAGAACGAGGTAAACCTCTCTGTTTTCCTTGGGCACGGTGTTTATGAGCTTTTCTATGTCGTCCGTCTGCTTTTTGTCCTTATGCGATCTTCCTGCGGTGTCCACAAGCACGATGTCATAATGTGAAAAATCACTCACTGCCTGCTTCATATCGGTATATTCATAGATCACGCGGAGCGGAACGCTTAAGATGTCCGCATATTTCTGGAGCTGGTCAACGGCCGCAAGTCTGTAAGTATCGGCGGCAAACAGGGCTATGTTTGCCTTCATGCTGAGCTTCAGGCTTGAAGCTATCTTTGCGATGGTGGTAGTCTTTCCCACACCTGTGGGGCCTATAAAGAAAACGTACTTTACTTTCCCCTCTTCAATGGTCAGAGTCTTTGGTTCCCCGAGCTTTAAGATGAGCTTCTGATAGATGTTTGACAGGATGCTCTTCATGTCGGAATCGGGTCTTAAGGTCTGGTCGATCTCGGAGATCAGCTTGTTTGCGTATTCCTCTTCCACTTCGTTCTGCACAAGCTTTTCATAGATCATTTTTATGCAGGCCATGGATGCAGAATCTTCCTGCGTTTCCTGAGATTTCTCAGCGTCTTTTTCTTTTGAGTCTTTGCAGTCGTTTGTGATCTTTCTGTCCGCAGCCGGAGCCTGGGCGTTGTTTTTCTGCATGTTCTGGATCCCGTCAAGGAGCTGCTCGATGGGGAACACCTTGTCGTCTTCACGGGGTGCAACGGCAGAAAATCCTCCCTGAGGCCGCTGGTTCACGGGGCGGGTGTAGTTCACCTGAGTGTTCAGCGGAGGAAGCGGGCGCTTTGCGTAATCCGTGTCGTTGTCGACGGATGCGGTAACTTCAACGGAAGCTTTTCTGAAAAGCTTGAAGATACCTCTCGGCTTTATTACCTTTTTGTGGGTTATCATCGCGTCCTTACCGAGTTCGGCCTGGGCTTTTGCAAGGGCTTCGGCTTCGGTGGGCGCTTCGAATTTTTTGATCAGCATATCAGCAAGTCACCATCCCGACAGATTGAATTTCAACATTAGGTTCGATCTCGTTGTAGGAAATGACAACAAGATCCGGGTAATAATCCTTTGTAAGCCGCTTAAAGTACATGCGCACAATGGGCGACGTTACGATTATGGGGTTTCCGCCGAGGTTTTCGAGTTTTTCCACTTCGTCCCTCACGGATTTCATGAGCTTCTGGTTCCTTTCCGGATCCATTGCTATGTAGCTTCCCTGTTCAGTCTGTTTTACGGAGTTCATGATCTCCTGTTCCACCTTGGGATCAAGTGCTACTACATTTGTAGACTGGTTTACGGGGAAATATTTGTTTGAAATGAAACGCTTTATGCTCGGGGACTGACGCACATATTCCGTGAGCACGTCCGTGTCCCTTGTGGAACCTGCGTAATCCGCAAGAGTCTCGAAAATGGTAACGAGGTCTCTTATGGAAATGCCTTCTCTCAGAAGATTCTGCAAAACTTTCTGCACCTCTCCTATGCCCATGAGCTTTGGAATAAGCTCCGTAACCACGGTGCTGTTGTTTTCGGAGATATTGTTTACAAGGCTCTGTACATCCTGACGGGTGAGGAGTTCGTCCAGGTGCTGCTTTATGACTTCCGTGAGGTGAGTCGCGATTATCGAAGGCGGGTCTACAACTGTGTAACCGTAAGACTCGGCGCGTTCTCTCTGGCTTTCCGTGATCCATGTCGCGGGAAGGTGGAAAGACGGCTCAAATGTCGGGATACCGGTGATCTCCTCTTCGACATATCCGGGATTCATCGCCATGTAGTGATCGAACAGGATCTCGCCTTCACTTACCTGGATGCCCTTTATCTTTATGATGTACTGGTTGGGGTTAAGCTGTATGTTATCCCTCATTCGGATCGTGGGAACAACACAGCCGTATTCAAGCGCGATCTGGCGTCTGATCAAAACGACTCGGTCAAGCAGGTCTCCGCCCTGGTTTGAATCGGCGAGCGGGATGATACCGTATCCGAACTCAAGCTCGATGGAGTCGACATTGAGGAGCTGCACCACATTTTCCGGTTTTCGTATCTCTTCCGCGCTTGTCTCTACTTCCGAAACCTCGCTCTCGACCTTTGCAGTGTCAAGCTTGGACTTGATGGAGCGTGCAACGAGTACAAACACAGCGCCGTAAAGCACAAATACGAGCGTCGGAAGGCTTGTGAAAAGGCCAAGCACGATCATTGCTGCTCCGACTATGTAAAGTACCTTGGGAGTGCTGAAAAGCTGTCCGATGAGCAGGTCTCCGGTGTTTGTCTCCGAAGATACCTTGGTTACGACGATACCTGTCGA
>JAEEGF011602296.1_pt1 | contig 13872 bp, 15 predicted proteins | sample 9134171 | NCBI WGS metagenome assembly JAEEGF01 (sample SAMN16246542, study PRJNA631951) | gut metagenome | biome: gut microbiome; feature: rumen; material: AP-attached | host: Bos | place: Iran: Karaj | collected 2018-10
AGAACCAGTTGAGCTGCGAGGCATCCTGCCCCTTGTCCACGTGGATCAGGACTTTCGCAAAGGGGAAAACTTCCTTGGCGGCTGCGTAACCGGAATTGTTCAGGTCCACATAGTGGCCGAAACCCACGTCATTATAGTTCTGGCCGTCGGGCCAGAGCATTCCGCCGATCGTCTCATTGCCGATCTGTATCCACTCGGGGGTAACGCCCGCATCGCGCAGGGCTGTCAGCACGTCGGTCGTATGTTCGACCATCGCTTCGCGGAGCGCCGAGAAGGAAAGGTCCTTCCAGGCAGCCGGCTTGTTCTGCTTGCCCGGATCGGCCCAGGAGTCGCTGTAATGGAAATCGATCATGATGCGCATTCCAAGAGCTTTGGCACGCTTGGCTTTCGCCACGACATCTTCCTTTCCGCACCAGCCGCCTTCGGGATTCACCCAGACGCGCAGGCGGATTGAATTGACGCCCAGCGTCTTGAGAAGCTCCATACACTCCATTTCTTTCCCGGCGGGCGTATAGAATTTACAACCGTCGTGTTCCATCTGCGTGAGCCAGCTTACGTCAGCCCCTTTGGCAAAATTCAATTCGGGCTGCGGATCGGGTTCGGGCTCCGGCTCCGGCTTCGGGTCTCCACAACTGCTGGCCGACAAGGCCATAAGGATTCCCAAAACTACCGAGATGGATAAAAGTGAGAAAAAATGCTTCATATCTCTATTTCAATTTGATTCATACTAAACGATAAAGTTACGAAAAATAATCCATCTGACAAAGTCTTCGAAAGATGGAATACTCGAATTGCACGCTATCGATTTCCGGGCAAGGTCGGAGCGGGTTTTGGGCCGAGAAAATAAAACGGCAAGGTAACCTTGCCCCGCCGCAGACTCCGCAGCGCTTGAGCGGCGCGGGATCTCCCTTGAGGGTTTGGGGTGAAAACAGATGTAGCAGTGCGCCCAGCGCTCTGCCGCTCCTTTATACTCTTTAATGTGAACGCTTCGTACAGGCATGGATATTATTTCAAGACGGTGTATTCTTTTATGAAATCCTCTTCAGGCATTACATAGAGCAGGCCTCTGCCTGACAGTTTCCGAAATATAATCAATCTCTTGTTGGTGTGCGGATCCCTCGCTTCGGTGATTTTTTCATAAATGTGTTTATGGCTGTCGTTCTCCTTCTTTTTTCTAAACCTTATTTCCTCGTCCCAATTCTTCAGATCCTTTTCTTGCAATAGATGGTTCTCGACATTCTCCTCGTCACCTTTGATGATTTGATGCATAAAAGCTTCCATCTCTTCACGGGACAGCCAGCGAGACTGCCTCTCTATTCTCTTAATCTTTTGTTCAATATCCTTGAGAAAGAGGGATATTTCGTTCTCGGTCTCCTGCAGAAAAGCCTCTTTCGTCGAGGAGCGGCCTATTGTACTTTGGATACGGATTTTATTGCTCTTAGCACTATAAGACCTAGCGGTGTAAGACCATGTGTATCGGATGGGGTATTCACCCTTTTTGTTGGGGCGTGAATCGAGTGAAAAACGAATGGGCATGACGGGGGACTTTTTCGACAAAGATAGTCATTTCCGAGTACACGCACAAACTTACGCACAAATTGTTGAAAAATTATATCTGCCTCTCAGGTCCCTCCAGGGCCGATCATTGTTTTTCATCGTCTTGAAAAAATCAAATCGGGGACTTCTCTTTCGTATTATAATGTATCGATTTTTCAAAAACACAAACGATATGAAAACTGACATTGTAAAACTAGAAAACAGAGCACTCATGAAACTGAAAAGCCAACCTCGTTACTACCGGCAATGTCTTCTTGAAGAACTGGGCTTCATCGATGAGCAAGGTAGCGCGGGCGTGATGCTCCAAGTGGCCGACCTGGTCCGGGACCTGAAGCGAGCGGGCGTATACATCGGCCCAGGACAAGGCTATGCGACGTGTTCACTTCTTTGCTTTTGTCTCGGCATCACGGGAATAGATCCGCTGGAATATGAGTTGCCTTTTGCCATGTTCGAAGACCGGTTTCGCGCCCATGAACCAATGGCCATTACAACCAGTCCCGGCGGTCTAGAGGTGGCGCAGAACATTCTGCCGTGTTTCACGCTGACCGATGAATGTCTCGAGGAGAAACTGACTCTTGAAATCGTTGAGATGACAACACTCCTTGTGCAAAAAGATCTTTATGAGGCCCACTCCGAACCGTTGCAGGCCATCTGGCTTGACAATCCCACCTTAAGTATGTTCGAGCAAGGTGACACCGCACGGATCTTCGGTTTTTTATCGGTGGGCATACAGGAAAAACTAAGAGAATTCAAGCCCAGAAACCATCGGGAACTAGCGTTGGTTTATGCCTTATATCCCACGGAGAAGTTGGATAATATTCTCCGAATCAAGAACGAGAGAACGGTTCGGGACTGGGGATCTGTTGCTGCCAGAAGGGTTATGCGAGAATCGTTTGGGGAATTGGTCTATGTGGAACAGTGGATTCAATTAAAACAACTGGAGAAAACGCTTCCTGAATCTGTCCGCGCTTGGATTCCCGATAATAGTGATGGCCTGCAGCTCCGCGGGCAGGCTCTCGCAGCCACACGAATCTCAATAGAACAGGCCTACTTCAAGTCGCGGGCTCAGGGCCGTTACGACGACTCCGAAAGACAGGATCGGGTGCGACGGATTGCCGAAGCTTGGAATAATGCACAGGTGGCAGATAAGGCACGGAGGAAGGAAGCCATCAAACAAGCCTACGCAAGAGTTAGGGAAAGGAGAAAACACAATGATTAATCATTTCAACTACCCTTTGGCCAAGAGAGTCGTGGTCTGCGGAGACGTTCACGGCGATTTCAGGAAAATGGTGACCAAACTGTGCGACGAGACCGGGATGGAGGATACGCTGCTGGTCGTGGCTGGCGACTGCGGGTTCGGTTTTGAGCAGCCCGAATACTACGGGCTGCTGTACAATGCGATTGCCTGCAAACTGTCTCGAAGCCGGAATTGTATCGCCATGGTTCGCGGCAACCATGATGATCCGTCTTATTTCGACGGGCAGAACATATGCCACAAGCGGTTCCGATGCGTACCCGATTACAGCGTATTCACCGCAGCCAGACGAAGCATTCTCTGCGTCGGTGGTGCCGTGAGCGTCGACCGCCGTTACCGAATAGTGTATGAATCTTATTGGCCCAATGAAGTTCCTTTCCTGGACAGGGAACGGCTGGCCGAGATCGGGCGGGCATTCGCCATCGACACCGTGGTGACGCATACGGCCCCCTCGTTCTGCGAGCCCGTCACCAAGGCAAGCATTATAGGATGGATTGAGGGAGATCCTGATCTGATTGACGATTGCAACCGGGAGAGAAAAGTGATGAACGGCGTGCTGGATGCACTGAAGAAGGCCGGTCATCCCCTCATGGACTGGTGCTACGGGCATTATCACAGAAGCTGGCGATCCCGCATTGACGGAGTTCTCTACACTATGCTGGACATCCTGGAATTCAAGGAATTGTCATCTACTTTAAATCAATAAACAAAAAAAGATTAATAACATGAGTTTTGTACATTTACACGTACACACGCAATACTCCTTAGATTCGATGGCTTCTATCGAGGGATTGTTCGACCGGGCTGAAGAACTCGGAATGCCTGCCCTGGCCATTACCGACAGCGGAACTTTGTCCGGAGTCAAGCACTTTCTAAACTGCGCCTCCAGTCATCCGGCAGTCAAGCCCATCGTCGGCTGCGATCTGGGCATCATCCATGACGACGGCAGGATTAATCTCGTCACCCTGCTGGCCAGGAATCTGACAGGTTACCGGCATCTGGTGAGAATTGTGACAGAAGCCAATCTGAATGATGCGCTGCCTGCGTCGGTCGTCGGTCAAGCATTCATCGAAAAGTACCATGGGGGCCTCATCTGTATCGCAAGCGGAGTGGGAGACGTCCATTGGTACTGGCGTGTCTTTGGTGATGATTTCTACTGGGAGGTAAGGAACGACGCGGGCACGCCGCATGATGTCAAGGTGGTCGCCACTAACGATGTCTTCTTCGTGCGAAAGGATGATGGCCCCGCTTATGACTGTTACCGGTGCATTGAGGCGGATATCCGCATCGACGAACTACCGGAACAGGAACGTGAACATCAGGAGTACCTAAAGTCGGAAGAGGAGATGATGGCATTATTCCAGACTCATCCCGAAGCCTTGGCCAATACGTTGGAAGTGGCTGCAAAAGTGGAAAGGTATTCCATCGAAGGCCTTAGCGGGAAGGCGAGCATCAAGTCGGCGGAACTACTTCGCAGCATGACATGGGAAGGAGCACGGGAACGGTATGGCGAAAACCTGACCAAAGTACAAAAAGAGCGTCTGAACGTTGAATTGGACATCATTTGCGAAGCGGGATATCCCGACTGTTTTCTTTTCGCTCGGGACATCGTAGAAGCCGCCCGGAATTTGGGATCGCTGGTGGGCTACGGACGTGGCCGCATTGTCGGTTCTGCGGTGGCCTATTGTCTCGGTATCACCGCACTGGACCCACTATTGTATGGGTTTCCGTTTGAACCGGTACTCAATCACGCTTGTCCGAAGCCTCCACTGATTCGGATAGATGTTGAAAATGTGGCTATGTTGAGGGACATCATAGAGGATAAATACGGCACAGATCACGTGATTCGACCTGTCGCCTTCGGTCATCTGCTGGCCAGAAGCGCGGACAGGGAAATGGAGCGCATCTTTTGCGAAATGCTTGACAACAGCGATGAAGCAAAGCGATTTGCACGGGAGTTGGAAGGTGTCGTAAGGGCTGTGAGCCCGCATTATTGCGCGGTCTTTTACAGTCGCGAATCCTTCTCGAATCTAATTCCGCTTTGTCGTGTCAAGGACCGGTTTGCAGGAGAGAAGGTCCGTGCTTCTCAATATGACAGCCAGTCACTGGAAGAAATGGGAATGATTCGGTTCGACATCCTGCCGCAAAGAAATCTGTCAGTTATTCATGATTGTTTGGATCTCATCGTAGAGCGGCACGGAAGGCACATTGACAGGAAACATGATATCTTGGAAAAACCGGTCGATCCCGATGTGCTTGCAGTCTTTTGTAACAAGGTGTCGAAAATTATGGTCGCCCATCCAATCGGAGCCGGCGAGGCACTGGCATACTATGAACTTGCCTGGTTCAAAAAGCGGTTTCCGTTAGAGTATTTCGAAGCCCGCTTGAAAAATGCCGGCTACGATGAGGAACGGGAGGAAATACTCGAAGAATGCCGCTCGCTGGGCATCCATTTAGAAACAACATACAAAAAGGAAAAATACAATGAAGTTACAAGTTGAATTATCATTTAAGGACTGCCTTGAATCGTGTTATACTACGGCGTGTAACCGTGTGGGAGCATTAATTGAAATAGAGAGAATGAGTGTAAGTATGGATGATGTCATTCGGAGCATCATCGGTAGTCGTACTCTCTTAGAAGCTCTGGATGGACTTGAAAAACTAGGCCTCTCGTATATGTCTGCGCAAACCCTGCTAGACTTGCCGCTTAAGGAGATCTCCGGAAATACGAAAGAGTACTATGAAAAAGTTGTCGAAGCCCTCAAAGACATTGTAGAAGAATAATTGTCGTTATGGGAAAAGCTTAAAGTGGAATAAAATGATTTTCGTACATCTACACGTATATACCACCGATTCGAACTGTAATAACTGGGATTTAGAATTGTCTGAGATTGAAACAGATGCGGCTCACTTTCGCCGTCTGGCCTTTCAGGGCGCGGAGCGGAGATACGGAATACCCCTGTCAAGTCTCCACAAAGAGCGTATCGAATATGAACTCAAAGTGATCTGTCAAAAGCGCTGTCAGGACTATATCCTCTTTGTCCAGGATTTGGTTGCGGCGATGAAGGAAAAGGGCGTGGTGGTCGGACCGGGCAGAAGTAGCCTAGCCGGATCGGCCGTATCGTACTGTTTGGGCATTACCAACGTTGATCCGATAAAGAACAATCTACTCTTTGAACGGTTTTTCAATCCCGACAAAATGACAATGTCCCAAATTGACCTGGATCTCGAGTCCCCTAAAGAGGCGATGGCATATCTAAGGGACAAATACGGGACTGAGCATGTCGCCTCGGTCGGTATGCTCGGAATACATGCTGAGGGTGTTCACTCAAACCTGATTGAACTCCCGGCGCTTTCCGTAATACACGATTGCCTAAGAATGATAAGTGAACGGCATGGACAAGCAATCTGCGTCGATGACATCCCTGTCGATGACAATGCCACATATAGACTCTATGAGCGAGGAGACACTTTTGGGGTATTCGCATTTGATTCCGATGGCATAAAATCCTGGCTTGTTCGTTTGCATCCAAGCCACATCGATGATCTGTCAGCAATCTATGTCTTATGCCGTCCAGGCCCGAACGATCATTTACCCCTCTATTGTGCCAGAAAGAATGGTAACGAAGCCGTAACCTACGAATTGCCGGAAATGGAAGAGTATTTGTCCGACACTTATGGCGTCGCAATCTATCAAGAGCAAATAATGCTTTTATCGAGGAAGCTTGCCGGATTCACAAATGTTGAGGCTGACTTGTTACGAAGGGCATTAAGTAATAATAAGTTCCTTATTATGGAGGAACTAAAGACACAATTCATCAATAGGGGTTGCGCCAAAGGATATCCTGAAAAAAAACTTCGCTTGATCTGGGATGACTGGAAGGAACGCGGACCGTACTTGTTCAACAAGTCGCACGCGGCTTGTCATGCGTTAGTCAGTTACCAAACCGCCTGGCTGAAATGCCATTATCGTTTGGAGTACGATGCAGCCTTACGCAAAAACGCCGGTTATTGCGATAATTTCTAAGGTTGAGACGTCAAGCCAACTGTGGAAACTGTGGAAACAATTATGATTTACCGACTCAAAGTTGTCCGTTTTGCTTCGGAGTATAAATACCCGGAATTCAAGGTCTATGGCGCTGAAATCTACTACTTCCTCTCGAAAGAGGAGGCCGAAGCGAAGATCCGGGACACCGACTGGAGCATCGGCTGGGATTCCGGTGTCTGGTGCTTTACCATTGAGGTCTGCCCGACAGGGCGACAAGTGCTCCATGAAGTGTACCGGCGCTGGCTCTACGACGGCACCGGCTCCTTCATGGCCGTGACGCTCTGCTCGGAATTGAACAAGCCGGGAACCTGCGAGCAGGAGGAACCCTATCCCGGGCGAAGGCCGGAGCAATGCCTGTTCCGTCCCGGCGACATTGTGGAAGTATGGAAGGGAGATACGGTTTCTTTAGGAATCGTCTATGAATTGCCGCCGTTACCCGACGAGGGCCTGCGGATTTGGACAGAAGACTGGATGGAAGACAATTATATCACACTCCATGGAGAAGTCGACAAAAGCAAATTCAGCCTGTATCTGGCCACGCACGATCACGCCTACGTCTCCCGTGTCTTGGCTCCGGCCCAGCCCGTGCCCGACAAATATCGAAGGCGACTAAAGCGGCTGTTGAAGGCCGTCGACTTTGAGATTGAGGTGACAAACTTTGACGCGACCATGGTGTCGGCGGAAGGAACGGGACTGGACCGGCCGGTATGGATACTGTCGAAGAGGTCTTCCGCCGAGCCTGTTGTCGTGATACAACTCAATCACAACTATGCCCTTACGATGAGCGTAGGCCCTGAGCCGGAGCACCTCTACGGTCCTATTGTTCTACTGGGGGCGAAAGAGTACAAGAATGTCAGAGCCTGGATCGCCTTGAACCACGAAATCATCCAAAAACATTGGGAGAATCCTGACTCGGTTGCGTTGTGTTATGGGATAAAACAATTAAAACGAAAAAATAGAATATAGCTATGACAACAGTAAAAACAGAAAATCAATTCAAAGTGGCGCTTCAAGCATGCAAAGAATTTGCTGAATCAAATAGCCATGAAGAATACTATGCGCAAGCTTCAGAAGTTCTTGAAATGCTAATAGAAGGGTTGTGAAATCTCTTTGCATTTAAATGAGATTCACCTTTTTTATATACCTTTATGGTTGTAATTGGTTATTCTTAACACAATTAATATGCGCAGAATCATTATTCTACTTTGCTCATTTCTATTCGCCTCTATTTGTCAGGAAGGATATGCCCAAACAAAATATGATGAACTAGTCGATAAGGTATCATCATGGATTTCTGATACCCAGCCTTCGGGTGAAGGTCAGAAAAGGGTCAAAACAAAAACGATAGAATTTCCTTCGTTTGGATATAGTGTGGAACTTGACCTTTCAAGAGGAGATTTGTTCCCTGGGAGTTGCTTCAAAGTATTCAATTCGGATAATGTCCTGACATTCGATGGCGTAGTCTCATCAATTGATAATCCTGTTTCTCTGAAAGGTAAACAGATTGGGACAAATGGTGTTGAACTGTTAGGGTCCTTCCGAATTTCGAACACTCCAGAAGGCCAATTTGAGTTAAAACCTAGAAAAGCGGGCGAATTATCAATCACAACATCTTCGGTTGATTTCATTATTGCTTCTGATTGTGGGAATCCAGTAATAATTAGTGCCTTAGAGAAGATTGTGGCGGTCTGTGGTGAATCCAGGAACAGCGATTTCTTGTGTGTCTCTTCATCGATGTCAGGCATTAGACCTCAAAATGCATTAGATACTGACATCCGTTCTATTCTTAAATCTCTTTCAAAAAATGTTACCGTTTCCTATAAGGACAAAGCTTTTAAAGGGACTGTTTCACCAATTGCGATAGAAGCAAAACCGATTTCTTTTGTCTTGAAAGATGGCACATGCTCTTTTCATGATGGAAAGTCTGTAAGCATTAAGGAATCCGGAGATAATTATGTGATGACAATAACCGGGGATTCTTCTAATAACACAGGTTCCGAGTCGACTTACATGGTTCCAAAATCTTCTATTTCAGAGGATAAGTTGTGGTCTGAAAAAGACTTCATCAAACAATCCCTTGCATATCAGAAACAGCAGGAACAGTCTCTATCATCAACGAAGCCGGTTGCTTCATCTACAAATAACCCATCCTCAGACAACAATAGCAGCAAATCCTCAACTTCTGGGCTTTCAACAAATAAATCAGAGAGTAGCGGAAATGGTTGGCTCGAATACTTGATTATTGCCGCTATTATACTCATACCGATACTTTTTATTCGTCGTCTAATTCATGCACGCGACTGTCCCCACTGCGGAAGAAAGCACGCGATGGTCGATGTGGATAAGCAATTCATGGGGACAGCATATGAAAAAAGGGAGCAGCAACCTGATGGCAAGTATGTCAATGTTCACTACAATAAGTATAAAACTATTCGTCAATGCAAATACTGTGGATATCAAGACTATGATATAACCGAAGAAAAAGGCTGATTTGTCTTCTCTTGGTGCCCATCAAGCATATCTATTGGAAGCATAATAACTTCACACTATGATTCATCCCTGGCATATCTGGGTCATCATTGCCCTGGTGTTTTTTATCATTGAATTCTTCACAAGCGGTTTTGCTGTTGCCTGCTTCAGTATTGGAGCTTTGGCTGCAGCTATTGGATCCGCTTGTCATGGTTCGCTTCTCTGGCAGATCATTTTATTTGCTGTCTTTTCATTTCTTGCGTTTGTCTTTGTGAGACCTTTAGTTCTCAAGTACTTCTTCAAGAAAAATGGAGATAAACAAACGAACGTGAATGCTCTTATTGGTAAAAGAGGAAAAGTGTCTTCAGATATTGATCCGGAAAAAGGGTATGGAAGAGTTGCCATTGATGGAGATGACTGGAAGGCCGTGAGCATAGACGGCGGGTTCATCCCAAAAGGGACTGTCGTAGAGGTCGTTAGCATAGACAGTATTATTATAACAGTAAAAACCATATAGTTATGATTGGATTATATGTAATTGTTGGTATTATTGCCCTCATTGTTCTCCTTTTCGTTATAAAAGGATTCATGATTGTTCCTCAGAGTGAGACACAAATCATAGAAAGGCTTGGTAAGTATCACCGTACCCTTCCTTCCGGCATCAACATCATCTGGCCAATTCTCGACAAGCCTCGTGAGATGTATTTTCGTTATGTCGAAACAGATGTAAATGGGAAACAATATGTCCGCAACAAGCTAACGAAAAAGATAGACCTTAGAGAACAATTAATCGATTTCCCTCCGCAGAGCGTAATCACAAAGGATAACGTGATGACCAGCATCAATGCAATCCTTTACTATCAGATTATGGATCCAGTAAAGGCCATGTATGAGATAGCAAATCTTCCCGATGCCATTGAAAAGTTGACTCAAACGACCTTGAGAAACGTCATTGGAGAATTGGAATTCGATGAGACGCTGACCTCCAGAGACACCATCAATATGAAACTTCGCGACGTCCTTGATGATGCGACCAACAAATGGGGCGTCAAAGTCAATCGTGTCGAAGTTCAGGACATCACGCCTCCCGCATCCGTAAAGAACGCGATGGAGCAACAGATGCAGGCTGAAAGAGAGAAACGCGCAAATATTCTTCGCGCTCAGGGCGAGAAGGAGGCAGCCATCTTGAAATCCGAAGGAGAAAAGACATCGAAAATCAATCAGGCCGATGCTGAAAAGCAAAAGAACATTCTTTTAGCCGAAGGCGAGGCCGCTGCAAAGGTGGCTGTAGCCAATGCTGAAGCCGAAGCAATCGCAAAGGTTGCCGCTGCTATTGGCAAGTCTGACATTTCCCCAGCTAACTATATGCTGGCTGAAAAATACATAGCCGCTCTCGAGGGTATGACTGCCGGCAAGGGCACTCGTACGGTTTATATGCCTTATGACGCCTCTGCTTTGCTCAGTAGTATCGGAAGTATCAAAGAACTGTTCAAGGACCCGGATTCGAAAGGGACTGGAGAAGAGTAATGGCGTCCGCCAGCAGAATACTTCCGTATAAATAAAGTAGTAATTTTTGATGGGGCTGAGGTGGAAGGGGTTATGGATATTCAATAAGCAAATAACACTATGGCAAAAGTTTACTATGACAGGACAATATCAAAGAAGGTGATTGATGAAGTACAAACAAATTTTAACTGGGTGATAGATTATGTCAAGGAACACGATCAGCTTGACTTTCAGACAGGAAGCAATAACAAATCATCCTGGTTTTCTGTATACAGAGGGACAAGCCGGGTTTTGACAATAAAGCCGTCCGGGAAGGTTGATGCCGCGGAATCATATCTTAAATTGTGTCCTGATTTTTATCAATCACCTTCGCGGGAACTTTTTGACAAGTTACTGAATAAGGTCAATGCAAACACAAAATTCGACCGTTATTACTCAGACGCGAAGAAAGAGAACAAGAAAGAGGGCTATTATCAGTCACTTATCGGGAGAAGATATACACTTTCCACAGAAGAGGAAGATGATTTTATCATTATTGACAAAGAGTTTGTGATCGGGTTCGAGAATAAAGCTGAAAAAGAGACCTGGAACCTAGAGATAAAAAAAGATATAAAGGAAATGGTTGAAAAGGCCCGAAATGAACTTGGGTCGACAAAGATTAGCCAGGACATTCCTACAACATATGGAGAGTTTGATTTCCTGGCGCTCAATAAGGAAGGTGATATTATTATCATGGAACTAAAGCAGAATGATCCCACGAAAACATATCTATCTCCCTTTCAAATCTGTTATTACAAAAAACAATTCGAAAAACTCCAAGATGAATTGCCTGATTTGTATGAAAAAATGAAGAGAATGATTGAGCAAAAGCGGCAACTAGGTATTCTTCATTTCCCTACCAAATTCAGTCTTCCATCAAAACTGTCGAAAAAGATTAAGTATTACTTAATCGTGGGAGAAGAGAACATGTCTGACGAAATATGTCGAAGATATAAGATTATCAAAAATGTTGTCTTACCCGAACTTGAGGTTTTCACGTGTGATAAGTATGGGACGTTAATATCGAGTGAAAAACTGCACTAATGAAGATCACCCTTTATCGTCCTAACCAGATTGGCGGCTGTATTACAGAGGTCGAATCCGATTCGGGTACCAAGATTATTATAGACCTGGGACATAATTTGCCCCAGAGCGACGAGGGCACCCCGGATGAGTTTGATTCTCCAGAGGCAATGGCAAGACTCCTTCAGGGAGTTAGCGCAGTTCTGTATACTCATAACCATGGGGATCATGTAGAACTCTTCAATCTGGTTCCAGATGGCATTCCCCAGTATATTGGGTCGCTGGCCGCTCGCTTGTTGGAGTTGAAGTATGAGAAACTGTCTGTTCTTGAAAAGGAGCACGACGTCTGTGTGGAAAAAATCAAAAAACTTTCCCAGTTCCGCCATTATGAGAAGGGAAAACCTATTATGGTCGGTGATATTCGCATTACACCGTTCTATGTGAGCCATTCTGCGACGGATTCTTATATGCTCAAGGTCGAGTGTGACGGCAAAACATTGTTACACACCGGAGATTTTCGAGAGCATGGTTATTTGGGTAAAGGGTTGCCATTAGTCTTGGAAAAGTACCACATTTCAGGACATGTGGATGCTCTCGTGGTCGAAGGAACCAATGTCGGGCAGACCAATAAGCCTGTCAAGAGTGAACAGGAAGTCCAAGCGTGCTTTAAGGAGATCATGAGTAGGAGAAAGAGCGTATTCATCCTTTGTTCATCCCAGGACGCAGATCGCCTTGAATCGATTTATAAGGCACATTGGTCCGGCAGATGGCGCCCTCTGGTGTGTGATGCATACCAGAAGGACATAATGATGGCAATAGCAAACTATAGCGCAGGGCAGGGCCCGTACTATCAGTTCGATAAAGATAAGGTTATCGACTACTGGCCCACGAAAGATGGTCTTATTTCGAAAATGAAGGAATGTGGTTTCACGATGCTTGTTCGTAGGAGTGATAAGTTTGATACTTGGTTAAAAGACATTTTGCCATTCTGCGTCCCGGAAGAGACTTCCTTCATATATTCGATGTACCAGGGTTATGTTCAAAAAGGGTGGAGTGGTTATAGCCAATTGACGTTTGACTTTATACAGCCTTTGGTTGAGAGATCGACACCTTGTCTTAATATTGATGCCCCATATGACTATAATCACACATCCGGTCATGCTTCTACTAAGGATCTGGTCAATCTGTGCTTAAAGGTGAATCCGCACGTCATCATCCCCATCCATAAGGACCCCAAGTCTGATTTCAAGTTGATTCTTCCGGATGAACTGGCAAAAAGGGTGTGCGATGGTGACTGCTGCAAGGATGGTGTGACCATTCTTTTTGATCCGATGCGCATTTCTTAAGCAAGCATCATTAGTAAGATTCGGCGGAGGAGGGTTTTCTGGCTAGCGGGGTTGGGGCCGGTAACTGGCATCTTGGGAAGGACATTGTAGATGCACGCGAAGTGGGCCAGCTCTGCCTTTGATATGGTCATGGCAATCTGGAAGTCGGAGGCTTTGAAGTCTTCTCCCAGCATCTGCGGGTAGGTGTCGTGGATGTACTTGAACCTTTGGTTGAAGGCTTCTTTCTGGGCTTCTGTGATATGGAGGCGGATGCTTTCAACCGGTGTCAGGACTTTGTAGAAGTCGAAGAATCGTGCGCCTATGGTTTCGAAGTACGCTTCATCCCCGTCACCTTCGTCATCGGCAAAAACGTCTTCCCAGTCTCTGCCTGCCGTCATGTGGTAGAAGATGAAGCCCCGGAAAAAGTATTGGGAGGTACGAAAATGAAGTACGCAGAAATCTAATTCTTCTGCGTAGATTTCCGCGTAAATCGTGTAATCGATCGATTGTCAATCTTTTTTTCGTAGGGACGATCGGATTCGAACCGATGACCTCTTCAATGTGACTGAAGCGCTCTAAACCAGCTGAGCTACGCCCCTATTCGGTTTGGGATTGCAAAGATGAGAAAATTTCCTGGATATTCACAAATA
>JAEEGF010071365.1_pt1 | contig 13870 bp, 15 predicted proteins | sample 9134171 | NCBI WGS metagenome assembly JAEEGF01 (sample SAMN16246542, study PRJNA631951) | gut metagenome | biome: gut microbiome; feature: rumen; material: AP-attached | host: Bos | place: Iran: Karaj | collected 2018-10
AAGAACTACGACAACAAGAAACCCTACAAGTTGCTCTTCGCCATGCACTGCATGGGCTCTAACGCCGAAGACTTCGTCCACCACTATGCGGACCAGGACCATCCGTCTCCGTACTACGGCCAGCAGAAACTTGATACGGAAGGCAACTACATCTTTGTCGCCCCGCGTGGCGATACCGATGGCATGCCGTGGAGTATGAACAGTGACAAGGACCACAAGTTCATTGACCAGTTGCTTACGACTCTCGAAGAAAACTACTGCATTGACACCAGCCGCGTGTTCATGACAGGCTTTAGCTTCGGCGCCATGGTCACGAACTCCATGGCCCAGGACATGCAAGACCGCCTGCGCGCAGTCGCTGTCTATGCAACCGCCGACTACAACATCTACTTGCCGCAGAACAAGGGCTTGCCCATCGCCTGGATGGCCGTCCACGGCAAGAATGACGGCACCTGCCAATACAACCGCGCTCGTGACAGCGCACTCAAGCGCATCCTCAAGAACAACGGTAAGGCCGATGCAGATGGCAACTTCACCGATGCCAGCGCCGAGAAGCCCAAGGAAGTTGGCGGCAACGGCCACCTCTGCTACGACTTCACGACCGTCGATGAGCGCTTCCCGGTCAAGTTCTGCAGCTGGAACGGTCAGCACCAGTGGACAGCCTACGACAACGGCAACTGGCAGAACACCTGGGTTCCTGAAGAAGTTCACAAGTTCTTCGAACAGTTCTAAAGAGTACCTCCATAACCAACCCAAGCGGTCCCCCTTCATCGGGGGGGCCGTTTCTCGTTTAGTACAAAGTTTTGTTTACAATGAGATTTGTTTCCATTTTGGAATTATATTAGAATAGACATCTTTGGTAGTATGGGAAAAAAAAGGAGTCAAGATGAAAGGGTTAGGACCTATTTTTCCCATTATGCTGGCAACGGCATTTTCTGCGGCCTCCGCCTACACCGTAAGCGGCACCGTCAAGGATGAATCCAACAAGGCTATCGCCGGGGCAGAAGTCACTCTGCTCAAGGAGAAGAAGACCGTCAATACCGACAATGACGGAAAGTTCACTCTCCACGAAGATGAAACACCCGAAGGCATTGGTGCCTCGGCAACCCCGGGCTTCATCAACATCAATTCCGGCATCCTGTCGTTCTCGCAGAGCGGAAGCTCCCCTGTGAATGTCAGGATATTCGACCTCGTGGGCAACGAGGTATTCAAGCAGACGCTCTACGGTTCGGGCGAAGTGGACCTCACCTCCGGCGTGAAGGCGAAGGGCACCTACTTTGCACAGGTTTCCATGGGAAGCGCGAAGCAGACCGTCCGCTTTACCTCGAGCGGCAACTACAGCGTATCCCTCGACGCCGAGGGCCACGCCCTGCTGAAGGATGTGCAGAAGGGCGAAGCGCTCCGCGTCGTCGCCGAAGGTTTCGACACACTCACCGTACCGCTCGGCACGCTCGACACCACGCTCGATATCAAGCTCAAGGCAGCGGCCACGCAGCAGACCTACGCCTTTGGCTACGCCATCGGCAACGACCCCACCCCGAGTAAGGGCTGCGGCAAGGACAACACGCTCAAGAACTACTTCAAGTTCACCGGCGGCGGCATCGAGCACGAAGTCTACCTCGACCTCCCCACGAACTACGACAAGAACAAGCCCTACCGCCTGGTGTTCGGCATGCACTGCATGGGCGGTTCCGCCCAGAACGTCGCGCAGAACGAGCACTACTACGGCTACCGCGACCAGAAGGGCGCCAAGGAGAGCACCATTTTCGTGGCACCGCACGGCTACACCGACAACATGCCCTGGCGCTGCGGTGACAACAAGGACCACCTGTTCTTCGACGAAATCCTCACCTACCTGAACGAGAACCTCTGCGTCGACACCTCGCGCGTGTTCTCCTCGGGCTTCAGCTTCGGCGCCATGTACTCGAACTCTCTCGCCCAGACATTCCAGCACAGGCTCCGCGGTGTCGTGGTATTCGCGACCGCCGACCAGGTCATCTACCTCCCGAAGAACGCAGGCAAGCCGATTGCCTGGATGGGAACCGTGGGCCTGAGCGACGGCACCTGCCCGCCAAGCATGGGACGTAGCGCCCGCGACAGGATCCTCAAAAACAACGGCCCCGAAGGCCACACCGACTGCACCGGCGAAAAGGCGACCGAATTCTCCGGCGGCAACCACGTTTGCTACGACTACAAGACGGTCGACCCGCGCTTCCCTGTAAAGTGGTGCACCTTCAACGGCGGCCACCAGTGGGATATGCGTGAGAACGGCAAGCTGTGGGCTTCCGACATCGGCTGGGAATTCATCACGCAATTCTAAAATACCTCTCTCAAATTGAAAAGCGCGCCCGTTTCACTTGCGAAACAGGCGCGTTTTTTTATGAAATGGGAATTCGCGGCTTTGTCATGGTTTTGGCACAGAAACGCCCTTTTTGATAAAAAAACGGCAATTTCACGATGCTGGACGCGCCGGGCACCCGTTTTGGCACGGAGTTCGCTTATAGTAGTGCGAAGACAAAAACAATGGGTTCCCGCAAAAAGGGCCCGCAACCAAAAGAGGTAAAATTATGATCAACGCACAGATTCTCCCGACCGCATTCTATGGCATCCAGAACTTCCTTGACAACTTTAACGCCGAAGCCGCCAAGGGCGAATGCACCTACACGCCGAAGGCCGACTACTACGAGACCGAAAACGGCTTCGCACTCGAAGTCGAGCTCCCGGGCGTGAAGAAAGAAGACATGGACATCCAGGTCGAAAAGAACATCATCACCGTCAAGGCGACGCGTGTCCGCAGCAAAGACGAAAAGTTCACCTTCGAGCGCAGCTTCAGGTTGGCCGAAGACATCGACACCGAGAACATCAAGGTATCGCTTGAAAACGGCATCTTGAAATTCGACTTGTCGAAGAAGGCACAGGCCGCAGCACGCAAGTTGACGATCGGCTAATCCTAAAACAAGTGTACTCCATTCATCGTTCTCCTTAGAGGGCTCCCGGTTATGCCGGGAGTTCTTTTTTTATCGTCATCCCATACGTCATGGCGGCCCACGGGAATACACGTCATGGCGGCCCACGAGCCGCCATCTAGCATTCTCTTGGATTTTCCATCGCGAATTTTGTATATTCTTCGGTGAAAAGAGATTCAGAATGTTAGATAAAGAAGTTCTAAAGACCGTCAGCCGTATTGAACTCAGTGTTCGCGGCACGCTCGACACCGTGATGACCGGCGCCTACCACAGCTCGTTCAAAGGGAACGGCATGGAGTTCAGCGAGGTCCGCGAGTACATGCCCGGCGACGACGTGCGCACCATCGACTGGAACGTGACGGCGCGTACCGGCTCCCCCTACGTGAAGAAGTTTATCGAAGAGCGCGAAATGACCATGCTCTTGATGGTCGACGCGTCCAGCTCTTCGGAATTCGGTTCCGGCAAGCAGATGAAGGGCGAAGTCATGGCGACGCTCACCGCACTGCTCGCCTTTGCCGCCATCAAGAACAACGACAAGGTCGGCCTGCTCATCTATACCGACCAGGTCGAACTGTTCATACCGCCGGAAAAAGGCCGCAAGCACGTGCTGCGGCTTATCCGTGAAATCCTCTACTTCAAGCCGCAGCACCACGGCACGAATACGCAGGTGGCGCTCGAGTACGCCGGTAAGATTCTGAACCGTCGTGCCGTGGTCGTGGTGATGAGCGACTTCTTGGACGAAGGTTTCGAGAACGCCTTCAAGATTCTTCGCAAGCGCCACGACGTGCTTGCGGTCTCCGTGGTGGACCCGCGTGAAATGGAACTCCCGCCCGCAGGCCTCGTGGAACTAGAAGACCCCGAAACCGGCGAGACGCTCTTGATCGATACAGGCGATGCGGCATTCCGCGAGGCGTTCGCCCGCGAGGCAAAGCGCCAGGGCAAGGCGACCAAGGAGCTGTTCCAGCGCATGTCTATTGACTTCGTGCGCATCGAGACGCACGATGACTTCAAGGAAACGGTGGCCCCGCTTATCGAGCACTTTAGGCGCCGCGCGAAAGCAGCAAGGATGTAATTTCTTTCTTCACGAATTCCAAATCGCTGTTCGTGAGAATAGGAATCAACGCATTAATTTCTTCGACGGGCTTGTCCCACCACTTGAATTTCAAAAGGAGCGAAGTCAGTTCGCCATCAAAGCGGTAGCGGATCAACTTGACCGGGTTCCCGACGACAATCGAATAAGGTTCAACGTCGCTAGCGACAACGCTATTCGCGCCGATAATCGCGCCATCACCAATATGCACGCCAGGCAAGATTGTCGCATTCTGCCCAATCCCCACATCGTTCCCGATAACGGTATCGCCCTTGAACGGCATATCGCTTGCAGCAGGTGGCTTCATGTCCCAGCCTTCAAGCGTATAGAACGGGAAAGTCGAAACGGCATTCATCTGGTGGTTCGCGCCATTCATCACGAACTCCACGCCTGCAGCAATCTGGCAGAACTTCCCGATGATGAGCTTGTCGCCGATAAAGTCGTAATGGTGCGTCACATGGCTTTCGAATTCCGAGTCAGCGATGTAGGTAAAATCCCCGACGATGATGTTCGGATTCTTGATAGTCGGCTTGACGTAGATTTCCTTGTCGTAGCCAGCGACTGGATGAATCGTATTTGGATTGGGGATTTGGACGCTCATGCTTTAAATATATATCAAACTGTCGCGGGGCGGTAGCCGAGCAACTTCATACTATAAAGCGCAGTGCCTTTGCTGATGCTACGCACGCCGGTGGCGTAACCAAAAATCTTGCGGAGCGGGATGTCGGCCTTCAAGAAGTGCGTCTTGCCGTCGCCACCGATTTCTTTCACCTTGCCGTCACGGGCCTGGATGTCACCAGTCACGAGGCCCGCAAAGTTTACGGGGCATTCCAGCGAAAGTTCCATAATGGGCTCGTAGAGTTGCACATCGGCAGGTTTAATCAGTTTGGTCACGGCATCGGCGCATGCCTTCTTGATCATGGGCGGGAGCGCCCCCTCGGTCCAGGTGAATTCATGCACCTCAAAACGCACGCCCACCAATGCTCCCTTGCCGAGTACGCCAATTTCAGTTGATTCCAACAGCGCAGAACGCACACCCGCCAAAATCTCGCGGGGAGCGGTTTCCAGAAATTCCGCGGACAAGCGGATATCATGCGCGTCACCTTCGAGCGGCATCGCCGAAAGCTTTATCGAAATCTTGTGCGGCCCGAGCTGGAATGTATTTTCGACCGGGCCCACGTTATGGCACAGGCGTTCTTGCCAGCGCACCTCAGGGCTGCCAGCCTTGACTTCACAACCGAATTCACGCTTTAAACGAGCAAGCAACACATCGAGTTGTACTTCGCCCACGGTATGCAGGTACCAGAATCCGCCATCGTCTTTTTGCACGCGGAAAGAGGGATCCATGCGGGCGAGCGTATTCAGGCTCTTTTCCACATGATGGTAATCGTCGGAGCCCAGGCATTCCACGCGGGTCTGGAGAAGAGGACGGTAGTTGTCGCGGATGGAGGTGTCAGGGTGCAGCGGGTCTGGATTCTTCGACTCCGCTACGCTCCTCTCAGGATGACGCTGTCCATCTAAATAAATAATCTGTCCAAGTTCCGTTTCGAACGGGGTTCGCATCGCATAAATGTCGCCAGCGCGAATCTCGTCTACCGGAATAAGCAGGTTCGCCTTGAGGCGTGAGAACTCGAAGCCCGCGGGCCACTCCTTGCGCTCCATGTCCGTGTGGCTGCGGAAAAGGGAAATCTCGCCCACGCCCTTAAAGTGCCGCAAGCGAATCACCTGGCCAAGCTCGTTGATGCCGAACCTGGGAACCTCGGGCAAAAAGAACGAAAGCGCGGTGATAAGGCTACGCACACCGAACCCTTCGAGCGCGGAACCCGCATAGCAAAGCGCGTAGTCATCGCTCTTCACGAGCTTCCTTAAACCGCGCAAAAGAATCTTGGGCGCAACTGCCTTCCCTTCCATCGCGAGCTTCAAGATTTCGTCGTCAAAGTTGCTGGCGAACTCGCAAGCCTCGGTATAGTGCTTCTGGAGTTCGCGGGAACCATCCCAGCCGTCTTCCACGTTCCAGCCTTCGTCAACCGCCTCTTCGCCCGTATCGGAATGCACGAGGCGGCTCTGGCTCAATACGTCGAGCACCGCCGACATCTTGCCGCCCTCGAACTGCGGGAGCGTCATGAGCACCGGGCGCACGCCAAGCTGTTCCTCGATATTGATAAGCGTATCGTCGAGCACGTAGTCGGGATTGTCAAGCTTGTTCACGAACAGAATCGTGGGGACTCCCGCCTCGCGCAACTTGCGGAACGCGGCGACCGTCTGGGTTTCCACGCCACTCGCGGCGCTCACCACGAGTACGGCACCTTCGACCGCCGTAAGCGCCATGTCCACCTCGGCACCAAAGTCCACGTGCCCCGGCGTATCGATAAAATTAAACCAGGTATTCTTCCACTCAAAGTGCGCAACACCGCTCTCGATGGTAATGCCCCTTTCCTTTTCTTCGGGCATGTAGTCCATCGTCGCAAGGCCTTCTTCCACCTTGCCCGGGCGCCTCACCTCGCCCGCCGTAAACAAGATGCGTTCGGAAAGAGTCGTCTTTCCGGCATCCACGTGGGCCAAGATGGCGATGTTGCGAATCGGCTGGTGCATATCTATTTTTTCAGTTGGGCCTCGAGCACCTCGACGCGGGCCGCCAAGTTCGCACAAAGCTTTTCGAGTTTTTCCAGGCGGGCATCATGCTCGCGGTCTTTTTCGGACTGGCGGTGCAGTTCGTCGTCCTGCAGTTCGTTTACGGAGTCCACGGAATTCAAGCGGAAGTCGTGTTCTGCATCCTTGGCGGCCTGGGCCTTGATCTTGAAATCCTGTTCACGGCCCTTGGAATAAAGGGCGTCTATGCGGACATCGTGTTCGTAGTCCTTTTCCTTCTGCATGTCCAGGCGGGCATCGTGTTCCTTGTCTTTGCGCTGGAGTTCGCGGATACGTTCTTCGTCAAGATTCATAACCACCTCGGATAAAAGGGACCTATCCGTAATTTAGCAAAAGCCGAGCCTCCGGAGAAGCCGCACTACTTGGCATTCCGCACGCAACGCACGGAGAATGCGAAAATTTTCGCCCTGGAGGTAAAGCCGAAAGCCATTGACTTGTTCGTAAGGTACCACACGCGGGCATCGCCCTGCCCGATTCCTTCCAGCGCATCGTCGGCACTCCAGAAAAACGCGAATTTTGCGAGGTTCCCGTACGTACCGTCGTCAAAGCGGTTGCCGGCAGGCATCGCAGAAAACTTGAGCGTATCGTTCCCGTTCGTCTCGCCCTTCCAGCCGTAATCTGTCTTGATAAGGTACCCTGCATTAAAGTCGGCGCCGGCGGCAGTCCAGAGGCTCTCGAAATCGGCTTGGGCGGGCAGGCGGAACCCGGCAGGGCATGCCTTCTGGGCGGCATCCCATGTGTACAGGCGTCCATAGGCCATGCAATTATTCTCGTCGTCATCTAGGCAGTAGCTGCCTTCGCTTTTGAAATTCAGGTTGTCGCCGAACCATTCGCGGTCCGCGATTTTCACAAGTCGGTATTTCTGCTTGTCACGCGAATCCTTGAACTCGGCGCTTTTTGCCGCCACCTTAGTGGCCTTCGGCGCAGCCTTCGCCGCAAACGAACCCGTACAGATAAGCATCACAGCAAAAAAAATCAAACGCAACATATCACCTCCGATAATTCGCCCGGAACCGGTTGACCCTTTCCCAGATACCGAACTCGTGCTTATTGTCCTTTTCTTCGATAAACGTATAACTCGCCATGCCAAAACCGAACTGCAGCGAAAGCGCGAGGGTATACCCGTGCTCGCCCCCAAGCATTCTTTGCGAGTCATTCAAGATGTATTCGGACTTGATACGCACATCCTTTATAAAGGAATTCTTTACGCCTTTCTCCGAATCGAAGAAGAGGTACGTAATCGCCGCACCGACGCCCAAATCTACCGACGAAAGCGTTTTAAAAGTCGAATCCTTCGTCGCATATTCCGCCACATTCACAACTCCATACAATTCCAGATCGCCATGCCTATGAATGAAAGGCCTAATCCCCAAAGTCGCCATAAGCGAAGCATCTCCAGTCAAACTCCTATCGTACACCTCGCCGTCGTACTTTATCGTTTCCTTGCCATCAACCTGGCCATAGATGGAGACGCCCATACCGAGACACCCGTAGAGTAGGCACCCCTCAACATCCATTTCGCCGCCCACGGAGGCGGGGCCGATAACTTTCCGTATGGAACCGTCGTAGACATTCACCCTGGGGCCGATATGTACACGGAATCCAACGCGGTTGTCGGGAATCTTCCCCGCCGAATTGATGAAGGGTTGCTGCGCCATATTTATCAAACGGATTTTCTCGGGCGAAGAACTCACCCTATCGAAGAACTCGTCCGAAAAGACATACGGATACAAACGGTATGCAATCAGGAGTTCCAGCGAATCGTTCACGCTGTTGTCCGTCGCACCGTCACGCAATTTCTTTTCATACCGGTAGACAGTCGAATCCGCCAGAAATCCGGAATCAAGAAGGGAGACATGCGCGTATTCCGCATCGGAGAGCGGCATATATCCATAATGCTTTTCCAGCTCCCGCGCCAAGTCCAGGTATATCCGCAGCGAATCGTACTTGCCGTCGGTAAGGGCGTGGGCAATGCCGGAACGCACGGGAGTCTTTATGGGCGACGGTTCTATAAACTTCCTTGTCTGATAAAGATTGAGCTTCAGTTTGTCAGGAGACCCGCCAAGATCCTGTTCAGATAATCCGTCCGTATAGCCGAAAGGTGCAAGCGGGTCATCTTTGTATGCGTAGGGTTTCAGCAAAAACACACGTGCAGAAGAATCCGGAACGGACGGGGCACCCAGTTCCACAATTTTTCTCTCTTCTTCGCTTACAAAGAGTCCTTCACGTTCAACATACGACAACCTATAGACGGAATCCTTGGGTGGAGCGACCCACTTTCCGGAAGTCTTGTCGTAAATCTTGAGAACCTTGATTTCTGCCTCGACATAATCTGCGGGGTTATATCTCGCAAAGAAGTAACGATACAGTATAATCCTTTCGTTTTCCGGCAATACGTCCGAATTCAACATGCGATCTTGATGCTTGGCGTTTGCAGACGACAGGGGGACATCACACCACTCGGGTTCAAAACGGATCCCCCAATCCTTTTTCATCAAAACCAGCTTTCCATACACAAAGCTTTCACGCCACGATGTGTCCGGCGTCGCGGCTTTCGCAGAGTCCGGCGACGCAGCAGAATCCGACTTCGCAGGGAATCGCGGGACAGGATTTTTCTCGTAGAGTTCCCTGTACTTGGCATAATACCTGACAGCATTTTTCGTTTCGCCCTTCCACATTTCGGCAAGCGCGAATCCCATGTATATATGCGGGTTCAGCGAATCTAGCAGCCACGCCTTATTGAAAGGTTCTACTGCAAAAGTGTAGGAACGCTCCGCAATCTTATCGAAGCCTTCCTTGATATAATTGCTTACGTCTTTTTCTGACGAGTCCGCCCACTTGAGTTTTTTCCGGTCATATTTGTAGATGCTGTCGGCTTCAACTTCCGCCCACGTCTTTTCACTGCGGCCGTACTCTGGAAGTTCTCTACTTGGAGGATGGTAGGCGCAACCCCCTAAAATAAGGAGGCCTAGGGCACACGAAATTGCAGGCAAGTTCATGCGTAAAATTTAAAAATTTTCCGCGCCGGCATCCGGTATCACGGCATCCGGGTCTTCCAGAGTCAACTCTTTCTCGACCGCGTCCTGCTTGCGTTCCGCCGTGGCATCGAGCGCTTCCGCATGCCCACGCAACGCCGCAAACGGATGGAAAATCTTCGCGCGGTCTTCCACGTTCATACGCGGATGCTTCATGAGGAAGTTCCAGTCATCGCGCGGGTACGGCAAATTTATTATGTCTTTATAATCATCAACCATCAATTATCCATTATCAATCATCAATTAGGCTCGATGGCCCCCTATCTGTCCGTTCCTCTCGATGGTGGTGGCGCCTTCCTGCAAGTCCATGCCCTTCACGATGGCATTCTTGCCAAAACGTTTCTTGATGAGGAGTTCCGCCTTCAGGCGCTTTTTTTCGCGTTGCTGTTTCTGCACGTCGGTAAACAAGTCGTACTGTTCGTAACTTGCATCCACGATGTCTGTCGCCACGAGGTTCAGGCGACGCACCGTCAATTTCGGGTTCACGATGCGGTCGTAAAGCTTCATCACCGCTTCTGCCATCACCGCCTGCGAACTCGTGTAGTAACCGATGTTCGCCGTTCCGTGCGCAGGCTTCGGCACCGTCCTTCCATAATAATCCTGCATGGTTTCACCGTAATAGTTTCCCTTGTCCACGTTCTCGCGGTCGTAACCGACGGTAAGCACCATGGCATTCGTCACCAGGTCGTGCGACACCAGCGTCATCGATACGGTATCGACCATCTCGCGCAACACGAGGCGCGCCTTCTCGAAGCTGTACGGGTCTTGCAGTACCTGGCCCTCGCCCGTACTCTGGCTGCGTGGTTTCGCCTTCTTGATATCGGCGATGGTGCAAGGCTCGTAACCCCACGCATGGTCAATCAGTAGTTCCGCATTCACGCCAAAAAGCTTGTACAGGCCCTCGGGATTCTTGACGCTCACACGCGCGATGTCACCCATCGTGTGGATACCGCGGCCGCCGTTCAGGTAGCATTTTTCCAGTCGCTCCGCAATACCGCGGCCCACCTGCCAAAAACTCGTAATCGGGCGGTGCGACCACAGTTGCCTGCGATAACTCATCTCGTCGAGTTCCGCGATGCGCACGCCGTCTTCGTCGGCATCCACATGCTTCGCCATGATATCCATCGCAACCTTGCACAGGTAAAGGTTCGTGCCGATTCCGCCTGTCGCCGTAATTCCCGTAGTCGTGAACACATCCTGGATAATCGTCTTCACCAGTTCACGCGCTGACTTCTTATACAATTTCAGGTACCGTGTCAAGTCCAAAAAGCATTCGTCTATGGAATAGGCGTGGATATCGTCGGCACTGACGTATTTCAGATAAACGTTGTAGACCTTCGTGGAATACTCCACGTATTTAGCCATCTGAGGCTTGGCGATAATGAATTCGATGGTTTCGCCCGTACGGCGCTTGACTTCGCGCACCTTCTGGTTCACCTCGAAAAGGCGGGCACGGCCCGGAATCCCGTAGGCCTTGAGCGCGGGCGTCACCGCAAGGCAAATCGTCTTCTCGGTACGGCTCTCGTCGGCCACCACAAGCTTTGCCTTGAGCGGGTCCAAACCGCGAAGGATGCATTCCACCGAGGCAAAGAACGACTTCAAGTCTATGGCAGCAAAAGTCCGGGAGTCCATGATGATGAAATATAGGAAGAGACTGCCGGAACAGCGGTTAGCCGATTTCCGTAAAGCGGTCCACGACCGTGCCGTCGGCGAGCGTCACCTTGCTTTCGAAATCTTCGCGGTCACGCACCCAGAGCGTTCCCTTCGGGTGGTCGGGAGTCTCGTACTCGCTGCGGTAAACCACGAGCGGCTTGACCGATTCGCAGTCAAGCGCGTCAGCAGTGACGACGGTATAGACCATCGTCTCTTTTTTATAATGGCGGTACTTGTGACCGGTTATTGCCTTCGACACTTTACTTCTCCAGGAACTTTATCAACTCCGGCATGATCGCGGTCGCGTCCTTTACGCCGAGGTCATAAAGCCTCGCGAGTTTAGACTTGTCTTTCTCGAGACGCGCGACATTCAGCTGCGCACTGGGGCGGATTCGGAACGTAGTCCCGCGCTTGCACCATTCGTCAAGCGTTTTCAAGCACTGGTTGTAACGGATATGGCGGTTCTTCGAGGCCTCGACAAACTTCGGATACTTGCGATAGATTAGCCTGAACAGGGGAATCAGCGAATTCGGCCCCTTGACATAACCCTCGGGGCGCGTCACGATGACGACCTGTTTTTCGAAGCCCTTCTTCGCCATAATTTCGAACGGGATGCTGTCGGCGGTACCGCCGTCCACAAGCTTCATGCCGTCGACTTCCACGATATGGCTCAGCAGCGGGAGCGATGCCGAGGCACGGATCCTGTCCATGCCTTCGGGCGTGTCGAGTTCGCGGGTCAGCAAGTAGGCGCCCTCGCCCGTTTCCAGATTCGTTGCAGTGGCATAGAAATCGGACTGAGCGGCGTTCTCGCGGAACTTCTCGAAATCGAACGGATCTATCACGTAGGGAATCTGCCTGTAACAGTAATCGACTTCAAAGAAATCGCCGGTGCGGATGAGGTTGCCCCATCCCATGTAGCGCTTGCTCGCCGAATGGATAACATCGACACGCCTGTTCCTATCGCGCTGTTCGGAGAGGTAACTGCAAAGGTGCGTGGCACCTGCAGATGTCCCCGCGTAGCCGCCGAACTTGAGCCCGTTATCGTGCATCACGTCGAGCACACCCGATAAGTAGGCGCCACGCATTCCGCCGCCTTCAAGCACAAGGGCAGCATTCCTGTACATCGTCATTTCGCAATCTCCATGAGCCACTGGTAATCCTTCGGGTGATCCACGAACTTTTCGGGGTGCAGCTTGCGCTTCGCGAAAAATTCATCGCGAGTCATCCAGACAAAATCGTCGACTTCACCGGGTTGCGGCACGAGGGATGCAGCCTCCTCGTCCGTGAGGGTAGTCCTGTAAACGTCGTAGTATTCGTTGTCCAGGTAGCTGCCGCCGTTGAGCACACTTTCGTGTGTCGCCTCGAATAGGTATTCGAGGTCGCGCGAACTTTTTCGCACGCCCAGTTCCTCGCGCAGTTCGCGCACGGCGGCGTTCACGCTGGTATCGCCCGCAGAGATATGCCCCGCGCAGCTCGTGTCCAAGAGGCCGGGGTTATTTTCCTTCACGCGGGCCCGCAACTGGAAAAGAATTTTCCCTTCGCGATTGAACGCCCAGATATGTACTGTGCGGTGCCACAGGCCTTCCGCATGCACGCGCGTGCGCCCGCAGGAATAACCCGCGGGGGTGCCGTCGGCGTTCAGGATGTCGATTTGCTCTTCTTGCATAAAAGACAAGATAATAAAAACTATCTGGCAGCAGAATCCTCGCGACCATCGATATCGGGGTCTATTTCCACGATTACGTGTATCGCTTCCCCTTCCCATTCTTCGGGGCATGCGTTGTCTTCACGCTTGGATACGGACATCATCTTGGCTAAAGTCGACTTTTCTTCCCAATAGCCGTAAAACAAGGTGCCGTAAATATCATCCCCTCTCTTGAGGTCGAAGGTATGCTGGCAGGGGGTTCCCTTGCTATGGACATAGACACACCTATCAGTATTACGGCAAACGATACTGTTATCCACATAAAAATCGTATACCCCGCCATCTTCCGCTACGATGATGATGTCCTGGGTGTCTTTCTTAACGTTCAGCAATATGGCGCAACCGGTGAGGTTAAGCACGGCCGCCAAAAGGACAAACAGAACAAAATATTTCGCAATAGACTTTTTCATAATAAACTCGCATCGCTTTTTCTTGTAAAATAAGTTCTTAACGAGCAAAACGAGCGCCGTCAATCGACCCAAAAAGCAGCCTGTCGGACAAAACAGTATCAGGGCCATCCACGGGTTTGCTATAATTCCAGCCATGGCATTCAACGAAAGCAATATCGAAAGGCTCCTTTCGCAGGGGGAATCCGCCGGGGTGTTCCACAAGGCGGTCGCGGGATTCATTCTGCCCGACGGCACCACGCGCACGGTCGCGCTCAATACGCCCGCAGATACGGTTTTCGACATCGCTAGCCTCACGAAGGTCTGCCCCACGTCGACACTCGCCCTCTGCTACATTCTGGAGGGCAAGTTGCACCTTGACGACC